>Ga0213823_1000146_pt1 | contig 74815 bp, 75 predicted proteins | sample MC6MC0907MG_FD_179887 | JGI IMG/M metagenome (GOLD analysis project Ga0213823, IMG submission 179887) | Enriched soil aggregate microbial communities from Iowa State University, Ames, United States - MC6-MC0907-MG | ecosystem: Environmental > Terrestrial > Soil > Unclassified | place: USA: Iowa...
ATGAATCCTGCGGCACCGGTTACGATGATGGTCATGACAGATTCCCCGTGAGGGTACGGTGCCCGCATTTTAATCAAGGGAACGAGAGCCAACCTTAACCTGGGTCAACGAATGAACCGGGTTCGACGCATGAGGGCCTTGAGCAGGCTCACCATCTGGGCAACCACGGTGCAGCGCTAAAATACGAATGTTCGGATAATGCATATTATGTTAAATCTGATGTCGGGCAGATGCCCCTGTGGTGTGACCAGCCGTCGGTGTGACCGGCACTCATAGATGCGAATTTTGTAGTTCATAGATGCGCCTGGAAAATCAGTGACTTATCTGTTCGGGCCTAACCGGAGCAGCCTTGAACTACCCTCCAAATACGCGAATTCCAAGTGCATCGACCCCAGACCAATGTTACTCATTGATGATAATTCGGGCTGCGCCCAACTCCTTTAATCTAGAAAACTCAATGGCTTAGAGATTTTTTGTGTAATTCTTAGATGATAAATCCTAGATGCTCCTGCACCTCATAGATGCGAACACCGCTCCGTAGTCCTCAAATGATGTCTGAGCTACACTTGAGTTCAGGCCTGCAAAGTGAACGACCGTGATGATTGAACCCCGACCAATTTATTCTGATCAAGACACAATCACGCTTCCCTTGGATAAGTACTTTGAGCTGCATCCGCAGATTCGTGGGTATATTGAAAAGTTCAAGCATGAAGATAACCCAATAGCTCTATTTGATGCGCTCAGGTTGTTCCTTGCAAATTATATTCGGCATGACCAATCGGCCGAAATTAGCTCTACTTATGCATACTACCGTGGAGTGACTGAGCGGCTACTACTCTGGTCCTGGATCGAGCGTCAACAGCCGCTTTCGAGTTTGCGGGCGCATGATTTTAAGGAGTTCCTCAGATTTTGTGCTTCACCGCCCGATAACTGGGTAGCAACTAGTCCTTTTCGCCGATTTATTTCTGGCGATGATGGTAAACGGGTAATGAATGATTGGTGGCGCCCTTTTTCAAATGCATCAACCAGCGAGGCGTCCGGTCCAAGAGCGCTCGCAGGGATTAAATCTATATGTATCCAGGTTTTCGATTACTTAGCGGCTAAGGCAATTCTAGAGGTCAACCCCGCTTCACAGGTGGAAACTTCTTTCGTCAATAGTATCGGGGGCAAGGGTGTATCGCTGGTAGGGAGACTGGGAACGGGACATCTAAAATACCTTTTAAGGGCGGCAAGGTCCATGTGCGAGCATGACTCTGCGCATGAACGCTCCCTATTTATTTTGGCCATGACAATTTATCTTCTTGTTCCTGTCAGATTCATGTCAGGCAATAAGTTTTGGCAACCAACTTTTTCTAGCTTCCATGAAGATTCGTCTTGGAACTATTTGATTTTTGATTCCGCTAGATCTTTTAAGATTAGCGCTCCTGCTGAATTCACCCCCTACTTAGAGCGCTATCTGAATGCGCGAGACGTCTCATTTATCCAAGGTCGACTGCCAGATGTTGCGCTTTTCACCACAGTTTACGGAAGGCCGGGGTTAAGCGTCAGACAAATTGGTAATATTATGAGGGATGTTTCGTATGTGGCGGCAGATCTGATGGCGAGAGACGGCTGTGATGAAATATTAACTAAACAAGTTTCGGAGGCGCGCATGGATAGCATTCGTACGGCTAGCATTATGAGATCTATTGATACCTATGGGTTTGGCCAGACACGTGGTAGATTGGCTTACGAGACGCTTAATGCCCTTCATAACCGATTCTCCGCTGACTCGACCATGAATTTTGATATGTGAGTTTTTGCGAAAACCGAGAGAGTTGATCGACTGCTTTCATGCCCTTGCGCTGGCATATTTTCATGATTTCCGCCTTAGTGGTAAGCCGGAAATGAATCGTTTGCCATCAAAAGCAATCTCAGCCTTTTAACTCAATGTGAATCCTTGAATGCTGACTATCGTTGCCCCAAGCGTCCATGGGTACGTTGCGTGTTTAAGGCCTGGCGGGTACCATCGATCGGTTGAGATCATTCTGACCAAAATGCTTCTGACTTCCGATTACTGTCATAACTGGAAGTCTATTGTCTTCAAAATTCTGGCTGGTATTTCATGGCGCGCGCACCCCAACCCTTGTTCGAAACCCACGATAACTTCATCGAGCAAGACTTCAGTTTGCACGGCTCACCGCTGGCCTGCGTCGGCGCCTTTCTGGGCGAGTGTGACGCCGCACTGGAGGCTGACCGCGGCTACGCCGCGGTACGTGCGTTCCTGCGCGCCTTTTCCGACAACGCCCAGACGTTCAACTCGTACCGCAGTCATACCGAGCGCTTACTACTGTGGGCGCTGCTGATCCAAGGCAAACCGCTGAATCAACTCAAACGCCAGGATGCCCAAGACTATCTGAACTTCTGTCGAAACCCGCCAGATGACTGGATGGGTCCGGTAACCCGCAGCCGGTTTGTTAGTAACCCGCACGCGCTCGACGCTCGCGAGGCTTACATCCCCAACCCCAAATGGCATCCGTTTAATCTCAAGTCGCGCAAAGTAATAGCTGCAGAAACTCCGAGCACCCAGGAGTATCATGCTGCGAATGGCACGTTGAACCAGGTGTTTACCGTCTGCAGTCGCTTCTATGAATTTCTGATTGAAGATGGCTTCGCCCAAACGAATCCGTTTCGGCTCCTCAAGAAAGGCAGCCGTTTTTCTACGCAAGAACTTGAAGTTTCTTCTTCGCGGGCACTTACGCCGCTGCAGTGGGACTTTGTCCTGGATACCGTTGAAGCAATGGCGAACGCCGAACCGGAGCGGCATGAGCGAACATTATTTATTGTTGCTACGCTGTTCGCCATGTACCTGCGGGTTTCCGATCTCGCCGGTCGCAAAAACTGGAAACCCACCATGGGTGATTTCCGCTTAGATGATGAAGGCAATTGGTGGTACTTCGCGGTGGGTAAAGGCAACAAGGCGGCGAAGATTGCCGTGCGGGATATCTACGTAGAGCGCTATTTGAAACGTTATCGGCGATTCCTGGGACTTCCCGAGCTACCTCATTCAGGAGAAACTACGCCGCTGATCACCACGCTCAACGGCCGCGCCGGTTTGTCTGATCGGCAGATCCGCGCCCTCCTCCAAACCGTGTTTGATAAAGCCGTAGAGAAGATGCGCAGCGAAGGCCGCGCGAACCACGAGATGGAAAGTCTGCGCTGTGCGTCCGCGCACTGGCTGCGTCACACCTCCGCCACCTTTGACGCGCCGCTGCGCAATCCTAAGGACCTGCAGGAAGACTTGCGTCACAGCAACCTCAGTACAACCCAGAACACCTATTATCACTCGCATGATCAGGAGCGCGCACATTCGGTTAAGCGCATTGGCATGCGTGACCGCGGTTGAACTCGAATCACCTGGTCGCCGATCGCCAGCCTGCCGTCCAACATGGCACGAAGCCATTTTCTAGGAATTCACAGTGAAAATTACCGGGCGGGTCGAGATTGAGTGCATCACTGATGTCACGTGTGACGTCTGCGGTAGTTCTACGCGCCTGGCTGCGGGCAGTTACCAGTATGGAACCCTACAAGCCCGCTGGGGGTATGGCAGCGAACACGACGGCCAGCGATTCGAGGTACACCTCTGCGAGCACTACTTTTTCCAGACCCTGGCGTACGTGAAGCAGGAGCGTCGCCTTCAACAGCTGTTCAGTGATGAACCGACGGCTGAGGACGGTAATTTGGGCCTGGTTGCCCAGGACGACTACTTCCAGGACACCGGCCGCCGTTGACTGGTCGACCCTCAGTCAGCCGGTGGATCCGAATTGGTGGTGGTCTATCTCTCAGCGGGCAGCTCAGAACGGGTTGCTGACATCCCCTACCCCCTGATTCTTAAGGAGGGTCTCGCAGATGCGCGAAATTCGACAGGCGAGGAATATTGCCGGCCGAGAGGCGATTTTCCAGTCAAAGGCACAATCCAGAGTCATGGCCAGCGGAGATTGGTTGACCTGGGCTGAGCTAAATGCGCTGTTGCCGGCGTTAGCTGAGCAACTCAGCGCCGGCACTCCTGGCCGGTATTTAGACGGTGTGATCTTCTCTATCAACTACGAGGGCGTGGAGTACTTTTCACGTTTTGCCATCGATGCCTGCGCCTTGGCCAATGCGGCCCAGGGAATGCAGCGCGTCATCGCTGTGCTGGCCACCAGGCTGAATGGCTGGGGCATGGCGTTATGGTTCGAATCATCCAATTCGTATCTGGGCGGTAAGCTGCCGAAGGACATCATATCCTCCGACCCCGACGCGGTTGTTCAAGCCGCACAGGACGAGATAGATGGGGTCTTGCATGGCTAGCGGTGCTCGTAGCTAGGCCCATCGCCGCGGCTCGCTCGCTATAACCAAGAGACAAAACCGCTTTATTTAGCGACGCCCTCCTCCATCCAGGCTTCTGGCCGGCAGTCTTCGGCAGTGCTAGTCAGGAATCTTCCACGATTCTCGACACGGTGTCCTGTACAGGCCAATTGAAAAATGGGGAGCAGCGGCGGTGGCCATAGGCATTTGGATGTAGAAGGGGCCACCTTAGCCATGGAATCATCTACGCATAGCTACGCTGCTCCCCGAAGGGGGTTTCAGTGAGCAGCGATGGTAGTCGATTCAGGGCGGCGTGAACACTATAGCGCTCATTTTAGGCTGTGGATCTACGGTCAAGGCTTGAGCGCCTCTTTTTTCACCTGTTTGATGAGCCCGTCGATGCCCACATCCGGATTCTGGATGAGATATGCAGATACGATGAGGCTGAGTGGGTGGACCCCCATGCGGCCGGCCAACTCTTCAATTTTTTGAATAGTTGGCGCCTTGAGTCCGCGTTCGAGGGTGCTGACGTAGGTCCTACTACTGACTACTCCAAAATCTTCCTGCGTCAGGCCGTGAAGAATGCGCATGCGCCGCAGTGCTTCACCCAGGGACTCACGGATTTCCATCATCATTCCTCATAAAAGGAATGATGAAGCGCTATCGAACACGATAGGGCTACAATCTATAGTGTTCATTGTGGGATAATTTGAGCTTTCCAGCCCTGGTGACTGGTCGCCTAGGGGTATGCAGCGCTCAGTGGAGCCCGTTTTGATCTATTTGTCCGAATCTCACACCCGTACTGTCCGTACGGGTTCCTATTGTGAAATTGAAGGGATGTGCTTTTGGGTAACCTTGCGGCCGCTTTTCAACGGTGAGAGCGAGCGAGCAGCTGTGGTTGAAGATGCCTACGAACTCAACGTCTTCCTGTCTCAGGCAACGGGCGTCGAGATCGCGCAGGTACAAATGCTATGCCCTCCTTCCATCACCGGACGTCCGCACTGGAGCCTGGAAGAGCTTCGTAAGATAGTGATTCACCGTGGACTTGAGTCCTCGCAAAGCGCAGTGATTTACGAGACTGCGGTGGCCACCTACAAATTAGGGGATCTCGATTTACGCCTGCGGAAACGGTCACACGCGTTGTACTCGGCGCGAAACCTGAAAGCGCGAATCACCAGCACGGCCCCTCCACCTAAGTCTGCTGACGAACCGCAGTTGTACGCGCACTTTTGATGCAGGAACGCACACCGTCGTTGAACGGTGAAGCCTCCACACTTGGGTTTTTCGGCGCAAGGCCATCGAATTGGCTGTTCACTGATCCGATGCCTCCCGCGGCCGCTCTCCTGGCAGCCTTCCCTACCACGCGTTACGATGATGAATGCTCATGGACACCTTAGCAAAAGCGGCAGACGCATTGCGGGATGCGCAACATATCATGGTGTTTACCGGCGCTGGCGTTTCTGCCGGCAGCGGCATTCCGACTTTTCGCGACCGACTAACCGGGTTGTGGGAGCGCCAAGACCCTCAACGCTTAGAAACCGCGAAGGCATTTCGCGAAAATCCGGCGCTGGTTTGGGGCTGGTACCTATGGCGGCGCCAGCAGGTCACGCAAGCTCTGCCCAATGCGGCACATCAGGCGATCCACCGGTTATCTGGCAGCGGTCGGAATGTCACTGTGGTCACTCAGAACGTTGATGACCTGCACGAGCGGGCGGGCAATCAGGACGTGCTTCATCTCCATGGCAGCCTGACGCTTCCCAAGTGTTTCACCTGTCATCGCTTCGTCGCGGGATCGCTGGAATTTCCGAGCATTCCAGCGGAAGGCGCATTGATAGAACCGCCCCGCTGCCGACGATGCAACGGCCGCTTGCGTCCAGCTGTGGTGTGGTTTGGTGAAGATCTTCCGCCAGGCGCATGGAAAACCGCCAGCCGAGCAGCACGACAGTGTGACGTCATGCTTTCTATCGGGACATCCGGTGTGGTAAGGCCTGCTGCTGACTTACCAGATATCGCGATAGCTTCTGGTGCAGTGGTCGTACACGTCAATAACGTAGATGTATCCATGAATGGGCCGAACGAGATCATGCTGATAGGCCCTGCTGAGAAAATACTGCCACAGCTGATTACTCTGGCGTTAACATGACCATCCACTACCCGGCAAAGAGAAAGCTTTGAAACGTTCTAAGCCTTGGTAACTAGCTGTGCAAAGGACAATGTGGCAATGGCATTCACTCCGTACATCACCCAAGACAAGGCCACGGAGGAACTGCTGGAACAAATCATTCAGATCATTAAGGCTCGACGAGGCTCTTCACACCGGGATTCCAGTCCCATTACGCGTGCCTATGATGAACCTGGTACAGCTTGTAAATTCGTACTACAGCAACAAGATCGAGGGGAACTCAAGCGCACCGATCGACATTCTGAGGGCCGAGGATAGTCCTCATGAGATCGAAGGCGACCAAGGCCTGCAAGAGGTTAAACGGCTCATTGACGCCCAGCGCCGGCTCGTCAATGAGCCAATCAACAAAGTCACCGTGTGTGCGAAGGTCACAATCGCACGCTTACATCGCGAACTCTATGTTGGCGTGCCTGAACGGATGCTGGAAATGCAATCATTCGAGCCAGCGATTTCCGCGCGCATGGTCCCTGGTGAATTTCGCAAATGTGAGGTCCGCGTTGGCCAACACATCCCCCCTACTTCGCAGCAGATGCAGTTGCACCTAAACGACTTTGCGCGCGTGTACCGTCTAGATTGGATCCATGGGCAATCGCGGCTCTTAGCCGCTGCTGCCTCGCACCACCGCCTGATGTGGATCCACCCATTCATGGACGGCAATGGACGTACGGGCCGCCTATTCACAGATCAGTACCTCAAGGCTTCTGGCTTGAGTGGGTCTGGCTTGTGGTCCATGAGCCGTGGGTTCGCTCGCAATATCGCCGCCTATTACGAGATGCTGCGCGCTGCGGATGCTCAGCGCCAAGGCGGATTAGACGGCCGTGGCGAACTTTCGGATAGCGGTTTGCTGCGCTGGACTAGATTCTTCACTGAGACAGCACTGGAACAGTTGCAGTACTTCAGTAAGCTGCTGGAGCCGGAAAGGCTAAATGATCGGATCGACGGCTATTTTGAGATGCGGAGCCGCCGCGTACTGTCAGCCAGTAAGGGCGAGCACCTGCATGAACTGCAGATTAAGTGCCGTGATATCTACAAAACGCTTCTCTGCCTGGGTGACCAGCAACGCGCCGATATCCGTGCGCGCCTGGGTCTCGATGAGGCTACCACGCACAGCCTACTAAGCCTGATGTGTTTAGAGGGGTTGATCACTTTGGACTGCCGTCAGTCGGTATCCCTGAAGCTTTCGCGGCATTCGATAGATTTTCTGTTCCCCTCTCTCTGGTAGTTTGCTCCCGCGAGCATTTTGGTTATCGAGTAGCTAACTCAAAGCCAAGCCGTTAGCGGTGTATATGATCGACAAATAGCCCTGAACCTGGGGAGGAGTACATTTGTACCCCTTCGGGGTGCCAGCAAACTCTGCACCTCTCCCATGCGCCTGGTCGCCCTCGCCCGCTTCAGACCGCCCATTGGTCTCGGCTAGATGAGACATTAGTTTCCCTCAATGGCTTGGTGAGTAAATCTTTCCCTAGATATACTAAACTAGCGGGCGGTGGCCTTTCACCTATTCTACCAAATTCCAAATACTTGAGCCGCGTCCCGCCCCGAGCCCGACGCACCATTGGGCTGGATCCAGGTGCGATGTTACTGCGAGCTTAATATTGGGGGCTGTCATGCCTGAACAATCCTCGAATCACCCAAGCGTCGCGTGCGCTTGACCAGCGAATCCTGCCTGCGGCATAAACTAGGCTCTCTTGTTAAAAAGCTTATATTGGCATCCCAATATAAACGCCAAAATCTTGCTCTGGGATTATCGTTCTATCGTCCACTAGCACCGATACCGACATGTAGTGGAGTCCTGTATACATAGCATCCCGCCAATAACCCGCCCAATACTCCTGTCGCTCTCGATTGAATTTCGCCTCAATGTCTTCGTGATAGGTGTTATCCGCGCCAGCCTCTTCGCCGTGGTTTTTAACTCGGAATCGCACTCTCACATTATCCGGATTCCCTGCAATCACGAACCTGGCTTTGAACTCAATGCCCGCACCTTTTGGAATGGCACGTGAGCAAGCATGATAGTGCTCAGGATCTGCATACACAACATCAGCCCTTGGCTTGAGCAAAGCAGATATTTGGATAGGAGATTCGCTCCACTCTGGCTTCGGCAGTAAATCAAAGTACTTTTTCTGCACTAAAACATGCTTCCGGTAATTTACTGGTCGCCCGTCATTACCAGTATAATTGGGAAGAATGTATCGCTCAATTGACTCTTTGTTATTTACCCATTTGGGCTCTAACAGTTCATCATGCAAGTCGAGTAGCGTCCTAATCGATTCGCCTATCATGACCCTGTTTCGAGGTGCGCTCTGCTGAAGCTTTGCCGCAACGTCAACGAAAAATGATGTTGCAGTCACCTCTGACGAGCCTTGATAGCCATACATGCCCCATAGCACATCATCATGCTGACCATAATCAATACCAACGCGAATACCGACATCATCTACATCATTCTCTCGAAGCTTCGGCGCAACATGTTGCCGCATAAACTCCACTAAATAGCACCCGCAATTCAGAGCATCAATGGCCGCGTTGCGCGCCGACTCACCATCTGAGCGGAAGAATGCCAGAACTGCGTCACCCATAATTCGGTGCACATGACCATCGAAAGCCCTGATAGTTTCTATAGCACACCGAATTATGCTATTTTTGATAAAGAACACTTCTTCAGGACTGTATATCAGGCCGAGCTTTGTCGAGCCTTTGATATCCATGAACAGCGAAACATTAAACCCCCGCTCCGTAGATTCAGACTCCGCCAGATGATCAAAGTCAGGATGACCACCTATACTATGCGCATTCGTTCTCTTTTTACCAAATAAACCTCTAATCGCTTCTTGAATACCGTACTCCGCCTCAGCAATATTAGACTTGGCGAGGATTGTCTGACGCTCATTCAATACTCGTGGTGACCTAGCCCCATACGACTCAAAGGCAGAATCGAACACAGGCGTGCTTTTAGGGATTGACCGTTCGAAAACTGAATCGAACGATTTGTAGACACTTTTCAGCGAAGACATAATTTAACTCCTAAACTGTCCATGACAACAACTAGAACGATCAACCCCATAACCAACAAGCACCATTTGACGCAATTGGCCGCCTTCGATACCACTTGGAATTTTTTTAAAGTTACTTGAGCGACCTCGTGAACCTGAATCGCCAGATCTTTTTCAAATTCCTCTATGGATCGACCTGCCGCTTCCGAGGCATATGTCAATGCGTTGAATTCCTTGGCCACCGAACCGAAGAAAAACAATGATGGCTTATTCGCCCCACCGGCATTGGTTGACAAATCGGGCCAAATCGTCTTTATAACCCAATATATGCTCAGGAGAGCAAGAAACGCTAACAACACCAGCAAGCCAGCAAGCAGATAATTGCTTTCCATTCCAGACTTCAGTATTGCATCGGCTTTTAGTAGCACTCCGCCGAAGACCGCGGCTGAGAACGACGCTATGAGTCCACAGCGAAAATTAACCGTAGATATATAGCCATCATATCTCTTTAGTGTGTCCCACATTCCCGAAATTCGTATTTTTTGGTCGTCTGAAATTGTCACAAATCGCACCCATTCAAATTGTCGATACTTCTGAATCAATACTGAGAATTAGTGGTTTCTAATCCATGCGATGGCTGGATAGGAGTTACCTGTATTTATACTTTTACGGCAAACCTTTCGGAGTCCAGGGAACATACAGCAGAGAAGCCAGTACCCTTCTTAAAGTTCATATTGTGCACAAAGTTCTTCATCGCGTCTGACGGATCAATTGCCTCAAGGTTCAGGCCATCGACTGCGATCCGAGAGAATGCGACGCTGAGAATCGGTTGATCCTCCATATGCCCTGTCGAACTGTTGAGCACGTTATCCATCGCCGTCACGATCACTAGGTCGTCCGGGAGGATGGCCAACAACTCTCTTCCCACACGCAAAGCACAGCTGCAGACGTAATCCTGATGGAGCTCATTGAAACGTCCAGCTGGCATCGCTTTGGTTGAGAGCTTGCCGCTTTTGAGTAGAGACTTGATTTCGGAAGGGATAACGTGTGAACCGTGGATGGCCAGCTTCGCTTCCAGAACTCCGCCCTCATGGACGATCATCTGGATAGATGAGCCTAGGTGTGAGATTTCCTCCAAAGACTCGAAAGCCTCAATAGCATCAAGCTTCGCTTGGCGGTCACCATCGAGGATACGCAGAGCAATATCACGCTCCTCAGCCCAGTCGTCGTGTGCAGTCTTCCATTCATCAAGCTCTGCCTGAAACAGTCTTTCGTCTTCGGCAGCGGCAACGCCGATTCTCACCAAAAGCGCTTCGCGCTGCCGACGCTCAAGCTTGAAAAGCCGTGCCCAGAAGTTAGGGCGATAAGTAGCAGATGCATGATGTGCGGCTTGCTCGAGCGATCCGGCCTTCAAGGGTTGCCTTGGCTCTGGCGTTGAGAGGATCTTCTTCCATTGCACCGGCTCAGCGCATTCTTTGTGCATGGAAAGCAGGAGATCGATGTGATTTTCATAGACCTCTACCTCGTACGCTGCTTGCTCTAGAGCCTCCATCTTATCGAACTCTTTTTGCCGCTTCTCGAGCTCACGTTGCCGACGATGAGCGTTGCGCTCAGCTCGTCTGGCTGATGCCTGCAGCGATCTTACAGTCCCTTTCCAACCCATCACGAGGCTCCATACCGAATGCGTGATGGCACATTAGCATACGCCATCGAATCGTCGGCACGTCGGACGGGCGTAAAATTTTGACACTCAAAGGGATCCAAAACGCTTGCGAACACCAGCTAAGCGCATTATGTTGTGTCACGCAGAAAGAAAAACACTACATGATGTGTTTATGACTTTCTGCGCGGCTCACGATTTACTGCAAACCTCTTGTATCTCACATTGCTGGATGAAGGAGATTCCGTATGACAGATCGTCGCCCTCTCAACCCCAACGTGAACGTTCCAAAGCCTGGCGGTGGTGAACAACCACGGTCTCGCAACAAGGACGGTCAAGTCCGCGATAAACGGAGCGATGCTGGTAAACCGCGCGGCAAATGACGGCTTGCAGGTCATCAGCGTACGATCTCGCTGCTGACTTGTTCTGCCTCTACAAATTAGCCTTGGTGTATGCACAGAAGCAGCGCAATTCGAAGCACCAGTGCTACACCCTGACTCGAAAAGGGGCGCTGGTAATGCGCCCCTTTCGAGTATCACTCAGCAATCCGCTTTATCGCTTTTTCGATACGCTGACGGCCCGCGTGGGCAAGCTTACCGACCCCGGCTTCCTTGGCCACCGCGTAAACCAGCCCCTCTCCTACGTGACCATGCTTGGTCATTTCATCTACCAAGGCACGTAGTTCAGGCAAGCAGATTTCAGCGAGTGGGCGAATGGCATCGTCATCACCCGGCCTACGGAAGACAACGTTCATATCCGAGTCGAGATGAGTCGGCCAGAAGAATGTTCCTGCCTGCTCCTCTTCATGGGATCGGAATCGTGCCCGCGCTATTTGATCGACGCGATCACGAATGCGCGAGCCCGTTCTAACCCAGCCATGAGCACGCGCTATACGCCGTGCAAGCGCCATATCGAGCACAGGCCCCTCTTCTGCTACCACATGGGCAATCATCTGCTCCAAGGTAGCTGTGTAGCTCGGTTCGAAGAATCGGTCTGGATCAACCGCTTCCACAGCCTCGGCAGGGTCTGCTTCCTTGTAAACCAGGTGCTCCACTGGCACATAAGGAATCACGGTATCTTCTGCTGCTTGAGCCGCGGCAGCTCTCGCGTACTTCAACTCTGGCATTGCGCCAGACGGATCATTGGCTTCGGCAACTGAAGTCGAAGCTACAACAGCCACCTGATCCACCACCTCAATGACTTCAGCCATAGCAGCATCGACTTTCAGGCGCTCCGCCTCATGCGCAGCATCAATGACGGCTTGCTTGGCTCTCGACTCAGCGAGTAGCTCCGTCAATTTTTGATGAACCTTTTCTGCAGTCCCTACGGCATCAACCCACCAGTCGGTCGACCAGATCCGCACGATCTCCCAGCCAAGTCCCCGCAATACAAATTCCCGCAGTTTGTCGCGATCACGCGCAGTCGCACTTCGGTGATAGGTAGCACCGTCGCATTCGACGCCGGCGAGGAATCGTCCTGGAGCATCAGGGTGTACAACACCCAAGTCTATTCGGAAGGAGGAGACACCAATCTGGGTATGAACCTGCCAGCCCTTCTTGGCCAAAGCAGCTGCGACCGCCTCTTCGAACGGGCTGTCGAATCCACCTACGCTGCCAAAGTTAGCCTCTGCCAACGCCTGCGGCCCACGCTCGGCGAACTCGAGGAAGTGTTTCAGGTCGCGCACCCCGACGGCTTGCGTCCGAGCAAGGTCAATGTGCTCTGGGCGCAGGGTCGAGAACAGCACCAATTCTTGGCGAGCACGCGTGATTGCAACGTTGAGTCGGCGTTCGCCACCTGGACGGTTCATCGGGCCGAAGTTCATAGACATCGCGCCAGCAGCGTCTTTCCCGTAGGTGGTCGAGAAGTAGATGATGTCTCGCTCATCGCCCTGCACACTCTCCAGGTTCTTCACGAACACAGGCTCGAGCTCAGACTCAGCGAAATACGAATCGAGCGACGGATCCTTCCGGCATGCCTCATCAAGCATGTCCATGATGAGCTTCTGCTGCTCACCGTTGAACGTGACGACTCCCACGGTACGACGGCTCTCACGGAAAGACGGCGACTGAAGGCGAGTGACGAGGTCAGCAACTAGGGCTCTTGCTTCGATCAGGTTGGTACGTGAGCCGCCCTTGTCGTAGACACCTGCCACTGGGCACAATCGCACAGCCTTGTCAGCTGTGAACGGCGATGGGAAGGTCACAAGCTTCGAGCCGTAGTAACGCTGGTTCGAGAAGGCGATCAAGCTCTCATGGCGGCTACGGTAGTGCCAGTTCAGGTTTCGCATCGGTAGGTTTGCGCTGATGCACTCATCCAGGATGCTCTCCAGATCTGCTTCGACATCCTCATCATCAGCCGTAGACTCAGCACGGTCGAAGAACGAGGTCGGCGGGAGCTGTTTCGGGTCGCCCACCATGACAACCTGCTTCCCTCGCGCCATCGCACCAATCGCATCCCAGACTGGGATCTGAGAGGCCTCGTCGAAAATGACGATGTCAAACGGGGTCGAAGCCGGCGGTAGGTACTGAGCGATCGAAAGCGGGCTCATCAGCAAGCAAGGTGTCAGCTTCGTCAGCGCCTCGGGTGCTCGAGTCATGAGCTCCCGTAATGGAATGTGCTTAGTCTTCTTGCCCATTTCATGCCGCAGCAGGCCCCACTCAGAGGAGCGACTCACGCTGTCCTGGCTTGGCAGGTCAGCGCACAGCCGCGCCCGGAGCCAGTCCTTCGTCAGCTCGGTAAACTTGTCATCCAGCGCGCGGAAGTCGCGAATGCGTTGTTCGTGCTCGACGCTGACGAACGTCCGAATGACCTCCTCGTTGTCGACAGTGGTATTCAGCCACCAGCGAGCGTAATTCACCTCAAGGGCGCGACGGACTTTCCCGGAGGTGATCGCTCCGCTTTCCATGGCCTGAACAATCGGCGAGAGGCCAACGGCGAAGGCCTCATCGCGCACCTTTCTCCAGGAACACCAAGCCTTGAGTCGCGCCTCAGAAGAAACTACGGTCTCGCAGCTTTTCTTGAGGTCACTCAATGACAGGTGAGCGGTCTCATCAGTACCTGATTCGGTGAAGTGGCCTATCGACGTCAGGTGCGATGAACGCTCCTCCAGCAGCCCAAGCTTTTCACGCAGGGCAGCGCCAGCAAGTGAGATGGCACCTTCCGACTGCAGCAGCGCGTTGCCATCGCCCAACAGTGTTTGCAGAGGCGCCTTGTAAGCAGCAATCTGCTCCGGGTTCAGCGCGAGCTTCGCGACAGCAGTCGCTATTTTCCCCTGGAACACCACGGCCTGACGAGCTATCTCCAGCTTGGTCTTCAGCTCGCTCCAGACAGGCACCAACTCCCGCAGGTCAGCCAAGTCGGCCAAATCACGCTCAACCGTTGCCCGCTGTTTCAGCAGATCGAAGTCACCCTTCAGCAACGATCCACAACGGCCCTCTGCTACTTCGGAGTGATCATCAACGAGGCGACCGCGCTCTTCGATATCTCGACGCTCAGACTGGAAACGCAGTGCTGCGGTAAGGTGATCAATGTTAGTGCCCTCACCGCACCACAGCTGTTGAGTGCTCGAGCCAAGTTCGGACAGCGCGGCCATATCGCTATCAAGACGAGTCAGCGTGCGAAGCCGCCGGAGCTCTTCCTTCAATGCGTCTCCCAGCTGGCCCTGCTCGACCAACTGGAACCCCTCATCGATCCAGGCCAAGTCAGCTTGCTGGAGCCGAATGGCCTCTTGAAGCTTGATCGACGTCGAGATCTGCTCAGCGTCAGACTTTGAACCTTGCCAAACGGCAACGCACTCGTGCCCGGGTTCGAGCTCATCAATTGCGCGGCGCACGGCGCGGATCTCTGCCCAAGTAGCCAGATCTTTACCGTGATCGGCTTCACCCGAAGTGGTTTGAGACGGAGCCAACAAACCTGCGATACGACGCTTTCCGAACCAGGATTTTGGCCAGAACGCCTCCTCTGCTTCCTTCCACTCACGCAGCAACAGATCAATGTCGAGCGACTCAATCACATCGCCATAGGTCGCACTGAGCTGATGCTTGAGCTCTACTATTTGGCCAAGCAGTGCCACCGCCTGAGCAAGCTCATCGGTGACACTCTCTGGCCAGGCTGCGCTGAGCTCACCAAAAGTGGTACGACGTTGCTGTAGTAACTCGATACCCTGCTTTGCATCTGCGATAACTCGCGAGGGCCAGAGAGCGGATAGCTTGGCGTTGATCTCTCGATGCTGTTCAACCCACGCACAACCATCGCTCAACCGCTGGGAAATCGAACGAGCATCAGGACGCAATGCGAATCGCCAATCTTGTCCTGCAGCCGCAGGGAGTGCCTGGGAAAGGACTGACAGCCCCTCCAGTGCAGTCGGGGTGTAATCCGTAGCTGGGAGCCCGGCTAGCTCTACGAATCGATCAGCAGCACGCTGCACATCCAGCACGGCAGGCAGCACATCTCGAGCAGCCTGCACGAGCTGTTGTTGCCAATGGGGTGACCATTCCGCCTGACCAATCGTGGCCAACGCATTGCCAGTAAGCTGGCTGTACCCCACGGCATGCGCGTTCACTTCGAGGCGATCGCCCAATTCACGAAGCTCAAGCATGGCTTTCTGGTCGTGCGTGTCAGGTGAAGCCCAGCCAACCGGCGCAACAGCTTCATCGCCACCCGAGGTGACCGTGCCAATCGCATCGTAGATGGTGTAACCGTTGCGATGGCGCCGGTGCAGGCGCTCGACGTAAATATTCAAGCTATCGCGTAGCGTGGCAAGGCGCTGCGCTTCAACCTCCCATGCCGCGGAATCCACTTGCCCCTTGGCTTCCCAGGCAGATTGCAGCTGGGCAAGGACGTCGGTCTTTCGAGCCTTGCTCGAGTGAAGCTCAAGACAGAACTCGCCCAGGCCAATCTCACGTAGTCGACGGTACACAACATCCAGCGCCGCGATCTTCTCCGAGACAAACAGCACTCGACGCCCTTGGGCAATCGACTGAGCGATCATGTTGGAGATCGTTTGGCTCTTGCCGGTACCGGGCGGGCCGATGAGCACGAAGTCTTTGCCCTTGGCTGCCGCCATCACAGCTGCTAGTTGAGACGAGTCAGAAGGCAGCGGACAGAAAACATCCGTCGGGCCGTAATCACGATCCAGCGACTGCGCATCTGGGAACGGGGTGTCCGAAACGAACGAATCGCGCGGCGTATCCAGGAGGTGCTGAACCACTGGGCTCTGCCGTAGGTGCTCGGCGTTCTCGGCCAGATCCTTCCACATGAGGTACTTGGCAAACGAGAACATCGACAGCACGACATCCTCGCTCAGCTCCCAGCCAGGAATGTCCTTGATAGCGTGACCAACTTTGTTCCAGATGCCGGCGATGTCCAGACCTGAATCGTCCCGCGGCAGCTCATGCTCCAGGGAGCCCAATCCCAACTCGAAGTCTTGCCGGAGCATCTCAATCAGCGTCGGGTTGAAGCGTGGCTCATCATCGTGGAGCACCATGGTGAACCCGGATCGAGCGCTCTTGCGCTCCAGCGTGACGGGAACCAGAACCAGAGGCGCCTTGTACTTCTGCCCTTCCCTGTCTTCACGCGTCCAGCTCAAGAAACCGATAGCCAGGAAGAGTGTGTTCGAGCCACCTTCCTGCAAGGCTGTACGAGCCCCGCGGTAAAGCTCAGTGAGTCGCACATCCATCTCATTAGATTTCAGGGCAACGAACACCTCTCTACGCTTGAGGGCGTCTTCCGCATGCCGGCGACGAACATCCTCATGTTCACGTTGCTCGTAAAGAGCAAGCTCCCGCGGATCAGCACCATCCATGAGGTCTGGACGGGTGAGCAGCTTCAGCGACTGACCACTGGCCAGTACGTCCTCAAGAGCACCCGGGTCTGGGGACTCTAGCTTCAGCGCCCGCTTGCCCGTCTTGAAGTTCAGGAGGTTGTTTCGAAGAGAGAGATCCAGGAGCTTACGCTGCCAACGACCAAGACGATCGGCTGGGTCGAGCTTCGAAAGATCTTCGACGACCACCTCGTGTCTCTCGTCTGGAATACCCGCTCCGTCTTCGACCAGGAGGGCTGGAGCATCGTCCGATATCTCATCAGCAATCCGCGCGATCTGAGCCTCAGCACTCGCAAGCGGCTTGATCCGCTGCAGTCGAGCCCGGCGAATGTCGAGCAGCATTTCAAACTCGCTATCCGCGTCTTCGGCAATCTGTTTTTCACCTCTCTCCACCGCGTAGGAGAAAGTTGGAACGAGATTCTGCGTACTGAGCGTAGTTTCGAATAGAACCAGCTCCCGCAGCTTCACCCGTTTGCGCACCGCCGTCACATCATCGACAAGGGCAGTGGTGAACTCTTCAGGCTTCATCCACAGGCCCGCGAAGGCGTGTCCACGGGTGAATACGATTACCGGGTTGAGGCCGATTTGCTCCAAGGCGGCGCAGAACAGCAGGGTCAGATCCATACAGGTAGCCAAGCCGGTATCGGCAATCTGGCTGGGGCTGCGCACCTTTTGACCAGACTGTTCAAAGCTTGCGGGCGGCAATGCATAGTCGAGCTTCATCCGTGCAACGGCGCTCCACACTGCAGACGCCAATTGCCAGGCTCGTTTGGCGCCACCCTCATATCCGTCCAGTGACGAGGACAGTTCACTTTGACGAAGCAAGTCAGCTGTCTGCTTCAGCAGACGCTCGACAGCCGGATCATTCGGCTGGACGAAGGCGGCCGTCATGTCCGGAATATGCCGCAAACCACCCCACTGATTTCGGGGCAGCAGGTCTACGACCTGCTCGAAACGGGCAATCTCCTTCCTACCGCCCTCTGCTTCTTTGTCATCGGCCTCGAGCACGAAAGAAAAAGTCGATAGCTCTGCTTCGGTCAAGCGGCTAAGTAACGGGCCGTCCAACACCAAATCAAGCCCTGGAATGATTCGGAAGCTGTCTGCCGCAACCTCATCGATCCGCCAGACCTTGGCCTTGAACACTTCAGGTTCCGAGGTCAACGTCAGGGTCGCATTGACGAAGCGGTCTTCTGTCTCGTTCGAGATGCGAAGCTCGCGAATCACGGGAATGGCGTTCTGGAAGTCGGCAAGGTTCAGCTTCGCCACCAAGGTGGCCAGGATCTTCACTTCTTTAGGAGGGGTTTCGTCTTGGTGCGTGAGGGGCTGAACGATGTCGTCCATGCGCAACCTTCCTTGTCGTTATGCCCAAGGGAGTGCCGGAATTGGCCGGCCAGAGGGCCCCTCTTGAGCGAATGGCGAGATGATAGCGCTTCCAGTTACAGTCGTAATGAGCCTTTGGTCGCGCCTAGACGATCGCTAACCATTGAAAGGTTTCAGCAATGAACAAAATGGCCTATCAGTGTGCCGTAGCGCTTACCTGAAGCTGATATCTCACCTTGCTCAACTCTGCCTCAGCCTGCCGAAGCTCGCTCTTGATACTTGTCCACATCAACACCAACGTGGCGATCTTCTCGCGGGAGGCCGTCAGCTCTTCACCCTTCATGGCCAGTTCACTCTCGAGCAATATCCGTATCGTCCGAGGCCCGCAGTTCCTTGATCTCAGCTTCTGCGATTGCGAGCTTCTGTACCAAATCCCTTTCTCTCTGCTGTACCTCCAAGTTTTTGGAGCGTGCCTCGCTCGCCTCTTTGGTCTTGGTTTCGAGCTGGTGAGCCAGCAGCTCTTTGGCCCCTTCCGCGCGAGCAGTTGCAGCATTGGCAATACCCAGGTCGCCTCTCAGATGCTCGATAGCGTCACGATGCAGGCTGGCCTCCTTGGCGTGCTGGCGGCTTTCGGCGATCAATCGCTCATTATCGCGAATCAGTCGAGTGGCCTCTTCCTGCTTAACCATGAGCGTCTGCTGGAGGACTGTCACCTCTTGCTGCATCTGGTAGATCTGAGTTTCGTGACGGTTTAGATCCTGGTCGCGCTGTTCCTTTACTGCTATTCGGTAGTGCTCGAGTGCTTCTCTGGCGTGCGTATGCTTCTCCTCCAAAGATTCGATCTGGGCGTCCTTCTCTTGCACGCGAATCTCAAGGTCGCTGCAGCTCTGGCTGATCCGGGCGTTTCGAGTGATCTCAGTTTGAAGGCTGGATTGAACGATGTTGAGTTCTTCGCCCTGGGCCTGCAGGGCTGACTGCAGCTTGGCCATCTCCAATTGCGACTGCTCAAGCTTGCTTTGAAGTGTACTGCTCTCAGCTTTCAGCGCTTTGCGTTCCAGCTCAAAAGCGGCTCGCTCACGCGCCAAGGCTTCGTTTCCCTCCTCAACCAGGCGTTCAAGCATCTTGCTCACCAGCTCCGTGAGTTCATCACTTAAGCGCGAAGGCGAAGCCGAGGGTCGGGGATCGTGTGATTCAATCTCCTTCAAAAAACGCTGAATCGTTGTCTTTGAGCCGGTATTTCCAAGTTCGATGCGTATCGCGTCGATACTAGGGTTCTGCCCTCTCGACAGCAGAGCCTCGCGAGCCTTGCGCACCAGTACCAGGTTAATGCCGCCTCTAGCCATGTCTATCCCTACGATTTCGTACCGTTTTACGTTTCATGTAATTACGTGCCACTTTAACACCATTAGATACAAAGTTTTCCTTAGTTTTTGGCAAGACATAATCGAGGTTTATGGCTTGTCATGCCGTTGAGCGGCAGTAAAATGGTTAGAAATGCCGTACAAATGGTAAAAGCGAGCAACTGATGGCTCGAAGCGGGGAAAATTGCGTGGTTGAAGTGGTCAGCAAGGCAGAGAGGTACCTAGAGGCGAGCATTCGAGAGAACACCTCGAAGAGCTATGCGGCTGCCCTCGCCCACTACGAGGTGACCTGGGGCGGCTATCTGCCCACTACCACTGAGTCAGTGGTACGGTATATCGCTGAGTACGCTGACCAACTGGCGCTCAGTACCCTCAAGCAGCGCTTGGCTGCCCTAGCCAACTGGCATCAAAGCAACGGATTCCCTGACCCCACTAAAGCACCCAAGGTCAGGCAATTGTTAAAAGGCATTCGGGCACTACACCCTGTGCAGCAAAAGCAAGCGGCACCCCTAGCATTGCTGCATCTCGAAAAGGCAGTGGCGCATCTCCAGGAGGAGGTTGTTCAGGCAAGAGCTGCCGGCAACATGTCTAGCCTACTCAAAGCGACTCGCGATATCGCCCTGCTGACGATCGGCTTTTGGAGAGGGTTTCGCGGAGACGAACTCGCCAGGCTCACCATCGAGAACACACATGCCGAGCGCTACGTTGGGATAAGGTTTTACTTGGGAACTAGCAAGGGGGATCGACAAAATATCGGGAGGGAGTACAAAACCCCTTCATTGACCAAGCTATGTCCTGTGGAGGCATACCTCAATTGGCTGGAAGCTTCTGGCCTCACCCGCGGCGGCGTATTCCGGGGCATTGATCGTTGGGGCAACATCAGCGATCGACCTCTCGCTGCCCACAGTCTCATCCCCCTTCTTCGGGGCACCCTAGAGCGCTGCGGCCTACCCTCTCAAACGTTTACCGCTCACTCCATCCGGCGGGGCTTTGCCACATGGGCGGCGAGTTCAGGCTGGGACATCAAGACCTTGATGGAATACGTAGGCTGGAGTGACATGAAGTCGGCGCTGCGCTATGTGGAGCCCGCCCTGCAATTCGGCGGACTCGTGCGGAAGCTTGAGGGGTGATTTCTGGCGCGCTCTGATTGCCAACAGAGGTAGGATTGCGTTGACCGCTGCTGGCTGGAGTTTCTGGATAGGCATGATCGAGACAGATTGCCATCTCAGCACACTTACATCTCATGACGTCCCGGTCCAATCGGGTGTAGCCATTGAAAACGTAGAAATTTGATTCAATGCCAGCGGTTGGGATGTATAAAAAAACCGCCCTTGAAGGCGGTTTGTCTGCGTTCGGAAGATGATTCTAGCGAGCAGCCAGCTTTCCACTTCCTCGGATCCGTACTCGGCTTTCCATTCCTTAAGCAGCTTGTGATTGCCGCCCTTGGTTTCGATGATCTCGCCATTGTGCGGGTTCTTGTACTGCTTCACCTGACGGGCGCGGCGCGGGGACTTTTCTGCCGCTGAAGGAGCGACTGAACGACGGTTCGCCTGCGGATCCAGAATGTTGATAATGTCGCGAAGGCTGTAACCGTATTTGCTCAGCAAATCGCGCAGCTTGGTCTCAAATTCGATTTCTTTCTGCAGCTCAGAAGAGCTTTTCATTTCTTCCAGCTCGGCCAGCTGGGCGGCCAATTTTTGCTCAAGCTGACGGAATTCTGCCAGGCGGGACATATGAGATCCTCAAATTTAATGAAAACAGTCGGACATCCTAAAGCATTTCGTTAACGATGTCTTTTAGTTTGACGCTGATTCTAAATCATCGTTGACTTTAACTTACCATGGTTTGTTTTCTCTAGAGTGCATAAATCTTGACACATTCATGATGTTGTACTGACCGCAGGCTACTCTGCTTGCAGAATTCACGTGCCTTTTCGACACGCTCAATCGTCCCGCGATGCACTGCCCTTCATGCTCGCCAAGTGCATGCCCTCGCCCCGACCGGGAGTGATGAATGAGTGACAATGCAGAATGAAGCCGCGACTCAGAAAAGGGGCCGATGTGAGACTTCAGAAGCTGCTCTCACTCCGACTGATGGAGCCGAAGGTAATGCGTTTGGATGACGTTCGCCCGCACCCGCTTCGCCTGCGAGCAATGCGCAATTGTAAGCCGCCATCACATTCAACCGACGGTTAACTTCCTATACCCAGACTGATAGGACGACAGCCCGGTCTAGCTTCGCACGCCCCTCAACTACACGAGCAGGCGTAACAGGTTAGACCGGTCAGGTCACACTCCTCGAGTAAATAGCGTTGTGAGCTTGAATTTGCAGCTGAATTGACTTTATTTGCACCCAGAAGTGAAATACAAATCGTTAAGCGCAGCGGTCTGACCAGTTCATAAGACGACCTTTCGATTGAGAATGGTCGATCCTGCGACGAGAGGTAGTGAGCTACTACCATTGCTGCCATTAATAGTAATGATTAATGAAGATAAGATTTTTATTAGTAAATACTATGAACCTGCGCATCTATGATGTGCTTCGTTGTGCATATTTCTGGTCAGACCGGACAAAGGAAGCGGAAATTCTTCAGCCACCCTAAACTGTTACTCATCAGATTCTGTCTGTCACAGATCTGCTGCGAATGGGACGACCCAATCCGCTCAGCGAAGGCCGTCAGGCCGCACGAGTCAAAGCTGGATGACGAAAATCATGTTGCTCCACGATCAAAACAATCGAGTCTGTATCGCATGTTTTTCCACTTCTCGTGCACCTCATCCATCCGTTCAAACCTACATAGCACTCCGCCACCGCAGCGGGACCCTACTATCCAAACGCCGGAACTCACATTCACGTCCTCAGCGCATCAATAAACACCATAATCCATTCTCACAAGGCACTCGCAGACTTGGCGATACCCTTCGTTATCCATAAGAAGACTGCAGGGGGCGCCCCCCCCCAAGCCAAGGGCCGGTTCGATGAGCCAGTTAGCCGCCAATTGATGGTTACCCAAAACGAATGCCGCTAGACCGCGAACCTGATCCATTCGCACAGAAATAACGGAACTGACTACTCCAGCAACTCGGACCTGCTGATGAGCAAGGGCCTAGTAAATCTATCGCTAGCATACCGGCCTCCAATTGTTTGTTTTAGCTGGCTTATGGATAGGGGCCCCTTACAATAGCTACAAGATCGCTCGTGCGTTCGAGGCCTATCTGATGCAACATCCAGAAATTATCGCTGAGCGGGCGCCAACAAACGACTCCGCTATAACCACCTCTACCAGACATCACCAACATGGACCGGATGAACGTACGCTGGAACATGAAAACCAGCACTGCGCAATTTAAACCGGAAAGACAACTGAATAGAATAAGCGGTCCAGACTGCCAGCTCAATCCGACTCAAAAGCAACTTTGATTGGCAGCTCACCTGCCTCGAATAACTCAGCTGCAACTTTATGCCGGCGAGCTTGTTCCAGGTGCTTACGCATGTGATCAGCTGCTGCAAGCCGATCACCTTTTTCAAGACAAGCAAGGATAGCGAGATGCTCAACCGCCTGCCCTCGCCGAGGAGCGCGCTTGCTAGCCTGACGGTATTCCACAAGACGGCGAAGCTGGTCGAGACGACGAACCGTCTGGACGTGAAATCTGTTGCCGGAAAAGCTGGCAAGCGTCTCGTGAAACTGAGCATTTGATTCGAACAGTTCCTGCGGAGTCATGGTCAGGTAGCCGCCATCTGCAATGAATTGCTGCTGCTTTTTACAGCGAGCCAAAGCTTCGGTATCGATCATAAACGTTGGGGCAAGCAGTCCCGCCGGCTCGATGATCGCTCGGAAGGAATAGCTTTCTTCGTAGGCTTCGACCGAGTCGATCATCGGCAGGAATTGCCAGCCTTGGCCGGCACGCTGCTCAATCCAGCCTTCTTGTTGAATGCGGCTCAAAACCCCTCGCAGCATATAGCGTGAAATGTTGAATAAACGCATCAGGTCCGTTTCAGCAAACTGCTCAGGAATCTGGCCGTTCAGTCGCATCACCGCGATCTGCTGATAGACCGGGTCGTCGATGGAGACCGACAAATCTTGGGCAATTTCAGCCAGATCATCATAGGGCTTGGCCAGGAAAAAACCGCGATTGCGGTCCTGACTCAGCAATCCTCGCTCGGCAAGGTAGTTGAGAGCAATCTTGATAGGAGTTCGTGACGTCTTCAAAGCCTTAGCCAGTCCTAGCTCCGAGACATGATGCCCCGCAGCCAGTTGCTCTTGGCGAACATAGGCAACGATATCGCGAGCCACGCGGGCTTGAAGAGGCGTCAAATTCATATCTTTTCCGAGTTGGGGCGTTGGATTGTGGGGCTCCTCCCATCAGACGAACCCCACAGCTCCCACATTATGCCTTTTGCGGGTTCATTTCCAAATGGAGTTCGGCGTTAACAGATGTCGAGACCATTGGCTTACGGGTCATAGCAGTGCAATAAACGCACCAGCCACCAGGAGGATGCCTGCGATCATGAGGACCAGTTGTACGAACTCGTGGCTTGAACAACGTCCCAGTGGCGCTCGGAGCGGCCACACCGAAAAGGTTTCCGCCAACGACAATGAACGCAACTGCCCGACAACGTCACCGGTACTTGGCAGCAGGTCCTTGAGCAAAGAGAAGTTCAGCGAAGTAGTCGACGCGATGCCAGCCAAAGTGAGCGACGTAATCAAAACCAGCGATGCAGTAGATTCAGCAAACGGCACAAGAAAAAATGCAGTTATCAATCAGCATCGAGATCGCAATCACGTTACGGCGCTTGCCTGAGTTAAACCCGCCACCGCGAGTCAGATACCAGCCGATGAGGTTGCCCAGCCCCATGTATAGCACGACTGCAGCAGCATACAGGATGGCAGTCACTAGACCGATTTCTCCAGCAATAGATGCCGCTCTTGCTGAAGGTAGCTCGGCAGCCAGGTCAGGAGGGGATGCTGGGTGTAGACGTTGCAGCCTTGCGCAGAGGCTGCAGTACCCCCTTTTTGCCGCCACCGGAACGCGAATCCAAGATAGTTTTGCTCTCTTGGCTGCACAGCCACCGCATGTCTTCAGGCTTGCCGAAGAACAGAAACCCAGCCAACAGCCAACCGCCAGCAGAGCCGACGGCCAGCCATCAACTTACGAAGCTGAGTGATAGACCGGGAATGCTCCGAACATCACGCCACCTACCAACATGGCCATGCTCACCAGGAGCGCCCATTTCAACGCAAAGCGCTGGTGGTCACCCAGGTCGACTTTTGCCAACGCCACCAGCAGATATAGCGAAGGCACCAATGGGCTGAGCAAGTGAACAGGCTGACCAACCACCGATGCCCGGGCGATCTCCAGATGCGAGATTCCGTACGTAGCGGCGGTCTGGGCGATCACTGGCAAGATGCCGAAGTAGAAGGCATCGTTCGACATGAAGAAGGTGAACGGAATGCTGACCAAGGCAGTGAACACCGCCAGGTATGGGCCAAACGCATCAGGAATGACTGCCAACAGCCCCTTCGCCATCGCATCGACCATGCCGGTACCCGAAAGGATGCCGGTGAAGATGCCTGCGGCGAAAATGACCGAAGTCACCGCGAGAACGTTGCCCGCGTGAGCGGAGATACGCTCTTTCTGCTGCTCCAGATGTGGGTAGTTGATCATCACCGCGATGGCGAAGCAGACCATGAACAGCACTTGAATCGGCACGATACCTGCCATCAACACGCCAATCATCGTTGCAGTGAGTAACAGGTTGGGCCAGAACATGTGCGGACGGCGATTGCGATCGCACTCCTCATGCGAACCATTACCCAACGCGATAGAGCCGTTGTGGAAATCATCCACGGCAACCACGCCCAGGCGAGCACGCTCACGTCGACCCAGCAGAATTGCGATGAAGAGCAAGCAGGCGCAGCCCAGCAGCATCGACGGCACCATCGGCAGGAAGATGTCCATTGCATCGACATGCAGCGCAGCCGCAGCACGGGCAGTAGGACCACCCCACGGGGAAATGTTCATGATGCCGTTTGCGATGTTGACCACGCAGGTCAGGCCCAGAACGCTCATTCCCAGGCGCTGATAAAGCGGCAGGAATGCGGCGACCACGATCATGTAAGTAGTGGAACTGTCGCCATCCAGGGATACAAGCATGGTCAAGATCGTGGTTCCGACCAAGACCTTCAGCGGGTCACCCTTCACGATCTTCAGGATGCAGCGCACCAATGAATCGAACAGTCCCGCGTCGATCATGATGCCGAAGTAAAGAATCGAGAAGGTCAGCATGACGCCAGTCGGCGCCAGAGTCTTGATGCCGTCGAGCATCATCGTGCCCAGGCCGGCATAGAAACCGCCAATCAGGGCAAACACGATCGGTACCACAATCAGGGCGACCAGGGCAGTCAGCCGCTTGGTCATGATCAGGTACATGAAACAGGTGACCATCGAAAAACCGAGCACGGTCAGCAGCATGGCTCTCTCCTTATTTTATTAGTGCCGCGAAGCCAGGCTTTTAGCGGTACGAAGCGGAAGGAGCGGACTGAGGCCGGACGGATTTACGGTAGGTCTGATTGCATTTCATCTTGAATTTCCTCGTTTTTGTCTTTGTGCGGGAAAGGCTGGCAGGCAGATCAATGGCCGGTCTTCAGGCTTCAAGGTGACCATTCGGCGCTCGACCGAAGTTTTTCTGCTGGAAGTAAATTGACTCAAGTTTAGACAAAGCGCAATATCACCTCACAAAAAACACGCCTGTGAGGTCCCCGGCATGAGCAAGCACATTGGCCAAACCCTGGCCGTAAACGGTCACAACTACCGCGTCTGCAACGTATCTGAAGCCGTAAAAGCGATAGGCGGCGACTTCGCCCGCCTGCCAATGAGCCTCCGGATCCTCGCTGAGAACGTCCTGCGTACCGAGGCAGAGCCGAACGAGGCGCTGAAAGTAATTTGCACTCGCTCTAAAAACAGCGACATCCCCTTCCGCCCCGCTCGCGTAGTACTTCAGGACCTGCTCGGCACCCCTGCCTTGGTCGACCTGGCCGGCCTGCGTGACGCAGTAGCAAAAGCAGGCGGTGATCCACGTCAGGTAAACCCGGTCACCCCTACTCACCTCGTCGTGGACCACTCGCTGAACGTAGAGCGTTGGGGTGATGCCAGCGCATTGGCCGATAACGAAGCTATCGAGCGCGAGCGCAATGCCGAGCGCTTTGCCTTCCTGGGCTGGTGCAACAAGGCCTTCAACAACCTGTCGATCGTGCCTTCCGGTAACGGCATCCTTCACCAGATCAACCTGGAGCGCCTGACCACCGTCATCGGTACGCGCGAATCCGAAGGTGATCTGTGGGCCTTCCCAGATACGCTAGTCGGCACTGACAGCCACACCACCATGATCAATGGCATCGGCGTGCTGGGCTGGGGTGTTGGTGGTATCGAGGCAGAAGCCGCAATGCTGGGCAAAGCCCTGATGATGCGGGTTCCAGAAATCGTCGGCGTCCGACTGGAAGGCGTCCCGCCATCGGGCTACGTTGCTACCGACATCGCGCTTGCCTTGACCGAAAGCCTGCGCAAAGCCGGCGTAATCGGCAGCGTGTTGGAATTCCATGGACCAGGCGTTGCCGCCCTGTCCTTGGCGGACCGTGGCACCCTGTCCAACATGGCTCCTGAGTTCGGCGCTACCGCAGCAATGTTCGCGATCGACGATCGCACCCTGCACTACCTGCGACTCAGCGGTCGCGGCGGTGAGATTGCCGAGCTGACCGAGGCTTATGCCAAACATCAAGGTCTGTGGCATGACAGCCTGGAATCGGTCGAATACGACCGTGTCGTCACCCTCGACCTGAGCACCGTTGGTCGTGCGATTGCCGGCCCGAAACAACCTCACCAGCGCATCCTGCTGGGTAAAGGCGAAGCAGCAAAAGACGTCCCTACCGGCCTGGATAACGGCTCGGTCGTGATTGCCGCCATCACCAGCTGCACCAACACCTCCAACCCCCGTGGCGTGATCGCTGCGGCCCTGGTCGCCCGCAATGCACTCAAGCGCGGTCTGCGTCGTGCTCCATGGGTCAAGACTTCCTTCGCACCCGGCTCCAAGGTGGTCGCCGACTACCTGGACCGTGCAGGTCTGAACGTGGACCTCGACAACATGGGCTTCAACGTTGTTGGTTACGGCTGCACGACCTGCAACGGCATGTCCGGCCCTCTGCTCAGCAAAGAGATCGAGGACGAAATTCGCACTCGCAAGCTGGAAACCGTTGCAGCGACCTCCGGTAACCGCAACTTCGAAGGTCGCGTACACCCGCTGGCTCGTGAAGTGTTCATCATGTCCCCTCCCCTGATCGTGGCGTACGCGATCGCTGGCACCTACCGCATCGACCCGCAAGTGGATGCGCTCGGCACCGACGCCGAAGGCAAGCCGGTTTACCTCAGCGAGCTGTGGCCTTCGGATCAAGAGCTGGACGAGATCGAGAAGAAAGCACTGTCGGCCGACCTGTTCGACAAGGCCTACAGCTCGGTACCTCGCGAAGCGGGCGTCATCGCCTCTGACCTGCGCGCCGGCGTCACCGATCAGTACGCCTGGGACCAGAGCAGCACTTACATCCGCAAGCCGCCGTACTGGAGCGATGAGCTGACTGCTACCGACCCTCAACGCGACCTGAAAGACATGCGCGTTCTGGTGATGCTGTCGGACAACATTACTACCGACCACATCTCGCCGTCGGGCGCCATCCTGCCGGACAGCGACGCCGGTTCGTACCTCAAAGGCCACGGCATTGGTGTTGATGACTTCAACTCCTACGGCACTCGTCGCGGCAACCACGAAGCCGCGCAGCGCGCCACCTTCGCAAGCCCCCGCCTGAAGAACGAGCTGATGAGTGACGGCCGCGAAGGCCCTTGGACGCTGCTGCTGCCGGAAAACCGCGTGAGCACCGTGTTCGAAGCCGCCCAAGCCTACGCCGATCGCAAGCAGCCTCTGATCGTAGTGGCAGGCAAGGAGTACGGCAGCGGTTCGTCGCGTGACTGGGCAGCCAAAGGCCCTCGCCTGCTGGGCGTGCGCGTTGTCGTGGCCGAGAGCTTCGAGCGCATCCACCGCACCAACCTGGCTGGCCTGGGCATCCTCCCGCTGCAGTTCCCAGAAGGTGTAACTCGCAAGACGCTGGGCCTGACCGGTCACGAGAAGTTCTCGGTGGAAGGCATAAACGACACCTTCGCGCCTGGCGACAAGCTGCAACTCGTCATTGAGCGTGCAGATGGCACCACTGAAAACGTAACCGTCACCAGCCGCCTGGATACGCATGAAGACGTGCGCTACTTCCGCCGCGGCGGCCTGCTGCCGCAGCTGCTGGTGGAGAGCATGGACAAGGCTGCACAAGCGAAGCAACTGGAAGGAGCAGTGTAATGACTCAAGTTCGAATCCCTGCCGTATTCATGCGCGGTGGCACCAGTAAAGGCGTCTTTTTCCTGGAGCAAGATGTTCCGGCTGCAGGCCCCGAGCGTGATGCACTGATGCTTCGCGTCATCGGCAGCCCGGATCCTTATGGCAAGCAGATCGACGGCATGGGTGCTGCCACCTCCAGCTCCAGCAAGGTCGTCATCATCGGTAAATCGGGTCGTACCGATTGCGATGTTGATTACCTGTTCGGTGCCCCGGCAATCGAAAACCCGGTGGTCGACTGGTCCGGTAACTGCGGCAACCTGAGCGCAGCCGTTGGCCCATTCGCCATTCGCCAAGGGCTAGTCGATGCTCCTCGTGACGGCATCGCCACCATCCGAATTTGGCAGGCCAATATTCAGAAGCGCATCATCGCCCATGTCCCGATGAAGGATGGCGAGGTCGTTGAAGAAGGTGATTTCGTGCTGGATGGCGTCGCCTTCCCTGCTGCCGAAATCGTCGTGGAATTCCTTCAGCCTGGCGGTTCGGGCGGCAGCATTCTTCCAACCGGTAATGTCGTGGATGAACTGGATATCCCTGGCTTCCCAAGCTTGCCGGCAACGCTGCTCAACGCAGGCAACCCGACGATCTTCGTCGACGCTCAGCGCGTTGGCCTGACCGGAACCGAGACCCAAGACCAGGTGAATGGCAACGCCGAACTGCTGCAGTCGCTGGAAACCATCCGCGCACACTGCACCGTAGCCATGGGTCTGGCGGCTACCGCTGAGGAAGCAACACGCCTTCGCCCTCACACGCCGAAGCTCTGCCTGGTAGCTGCGCCGCAAACCTACGGCGCTGCCGGTGGCAAGACAGTCGAAGCCGGCGAGATCGATGTGATCGCCCGCATCCTTTCCATGGGCAAATTGCACCACGCAATCACCGGCACTGGCGCTGTAGCCGTTGCCGTGGCGGCCGCTCTGGAAGGCACGCTGGTCAACCGTATCGTCGGCGATATCGGTGAACGCCAAGTCAATATGGGCCACACCGCCGGCACCGTTGCCGTAGGCGCGCAGACCACCCAAGTCGATGGCAACTGGATTGTAGACAAGGCCGTCATGAGCCGAAGCGCCCGCCGCCTGATGGAAGGCTGGGTGCTCGTACCGTCGAAGTACTGATGGCTCAGCTACCGCCGACCTTCGAAGGTCGGCGGCACTCATCACAACAAAAACAACGATGAGATTTTGCTATGTGCCCATCACCGCTTTTACCCGCCATTACTCGACGCACGCTGCTCTCTTCTACTTCCATCGTCGCTGCGGCAACCATTCTGGGCCTCGGAGCGGGAGCGGCAGATGCCAAATCAGGACCTGAGAAGAACTCTATGCAGCCTGCCAACTCGAACAAAACCCAAATTTTCTATGTGGGCTCCAGAACCACTCGCGAGCGAAACGCCCGCGGTGCAGGCATCACGGTTTATCGACATGACACGCAAACAGGTCGATCCGAATTGGTTCAAACCGTCGGCGATCTGACCAATCCATCCTTCCTGTGCCTCGACCAAACCCAGAGCCTGCTGTTCTGCGTACATGGCGACCAGTCCACTGTCAGCTCATTCCAAATTGAGCCAGCCAGCGGAACGCTCACCAAGGTAAGCTCGGTTAGTTGCGAAGGGAACAACCCCGTCCACCTTACCGTGGACAAGAGCAACAAATTCCTCGCTGTGGCCAACTATGCCACCGGCAGCATTGTCATTCTGCCGTTCGATAAGACCGGCCACCTGCAACCCGTCATCAGCAAATACGACCTTCCGGGCAACCCTGGCCCGCACAAGATCGAGCAGGCGAGCTCCCACCCGCACATGATCCCACGCGATCCATCGGGCCGCTTCCTGGTGGTCCCGGACAAAGGACTGGATAAAGTCTTTGTGTTTGATTTGAAGCAGAACGGGACCGCACTGAAGCCTGAACTGGCGCATGAAATCAAGACACGCGAGGGGGCCGGGCCTCGACATGTGGTGTTCTCTCCGACCGGGTCATTTGCTTACGTTGTGAACGAACTGGACAGCACGATCACCAGCTACCGCTACAACCAGAATGACGGCTCCCTGGTTCCATTCCAGGTGGCCCCAGCCCTCCCTCAGGACTTTGTAGGGGACAGCCGTGCAGCAGCGCTGGTCATGGCACCGGATGGAGTACATTTGTTCTCCTCCAATCGCGGGCATGACAGCGTGACCATTTATTCGGTGGATCAGCCTACCGGGAAGATCAACCCGATCGGCAACGTACCTAGCCAGGGCAAGAAGCCTCGGTTCATGACTGCGTCCCCTAACGGTCGCTTCTTGTTCGTCGCTAACGAAGACAGCGACAACATCAAGACTTTCTCCATTAGCCCGAAAGGCGAACTGGCTTTGCTGGAGCATCAGATCCAGACCGGCAGCCCGGTCTGCATGATTTTCCGCACCGCCTGAACCTCTTTTTTTCCTGATCCTGGCGTGCCGGGAGGCACGCCTACACCCCACGTTCCAATTGATGGAGCAGCAAATGCATAACAAAAACAAAACTGGTTGCAAGCTTCTTGCCGTAACTCCTTGCCTGGCCGCAGCGACGGCTTATGGGGATGGCTTTATAGACGACAGCAAGGTCACCTTGCAAACGACGAACTTCTACATCAACCGCGATTTCCGTGACGGCGCCGGCCAGTCAAAGCGCGAAGAATGGGCCCATGGTTTCATTCTCGATGCGAAGTCCGGATACACACCAGGGCCAGTCGGTTTTGGGGTCGATGCTCTGGGCATGCTCGGCCTGAAGCTGGACTCAAGTCCCGATCGAACCGGTACCGGCCTGCTGCCGACCCATGATGATGGTCGCGCAGCCGACGAGTTCAGCCGCCTGGGCCTGACTGGCAAGATGCGCCTGTCCGAGACAGAGCTTAAATACGGCACTCTGATCCCCAAGCTGCCCACGGTTCAGGCCAACACTGGCCGCCTCCTCCCCCAGACCTTTGAGGGCGGCCTGCTCACCAGCAAAGAATTCGATTCGCTGTCCTTCATCGGTGCCCGCTTCGAGCGCCAAACCGATCGCGACTCGACAGACCGCGTACCGATCACACTAAACAACAAAAACCGTCGTTTCACAGGCAATGCCGAAGGTGACGCCTTCTGGCTGGGCGGCTTGGATTACCAGCTCACAAAAGACCTGCTGCTGATCTATCAATATGCAGAGCTGGAACACGTCTACCACCAGCACTTCGTGGGGGCGAACTATTCGATTCCAGTGGGCCGCGGGAAGATCAAAGCTGATCTTCGCTACATGGAAAGCGACGATGACGGTCGCGCTTTGGGCGGACGTATCGATAGCAGAGCAATTTCCGGCATGTTCACCTACAGCTTGGGCGGACATGCGCTGGGTCTGGGACTGCAAAAGATGAACGGTTCCACCTCCATGCCCTATCTCGATGGAACCGATCCTTACCTGGTCAACTTCGTCCAGCTCAACGACTTCGCCGAGCCCGGTGAACGTTCTTGGCAGCTGCGCTACGACTACAACTTCGCGGCTCTCGGCATTCCTGGCTTGACCTTCATGACCCGCTACCTGCGAGGCGATCAGGCCGACGCAGCGACTATCACCGGTGAGGGCCATGAATGGGAGCGCAACACCGAACTGCAGTACGTGGTGCAATCCGGTGCCCTGAGGAACGTATCGGTCCGGTGGCGTAACGCGAGCTATCGATCGAGCTTTGCACGTGGCGCGGATGAAAACCGCCTGATCGTGTCCTACACATTCCCAATATTCTAACCCTGGAGAAGGTATGAGCCCTATTGCCCAGCAGGTCCTCAAGGACCTGGCGCCCAACGGCATTCTGCATGCGGCGATCAACTTCGGTAACCCAGTGCTGGCTCAGCCAGGCGCTGACGGAGAACCGCATGGTGTTTCTGTTGCACTTGCTAAATCGCTGGCCGAAGAGCTGGGCGTAGTTCTCGAATTGCGCACATACGACGCGGCCGGGAAGGTATTCGCTGCACTTGAAGAAAACGCGTGGACGTTGGCCTTCCTGGCTATCGAGCCTGTCCGCGCCGCCCAGATCAGCTTCAGTGAACCCTACGTACTTATCGAAGGGACCTATCTGGTAAAGGCCGAGTCGCCCTATTCCAAAACCGAGGACCTGGATCAACCTGGACTTCGGCTTGCGGTAGGCAACGGCGCTGCTTACGACCTGTACCTGTCACGTACGTTGCAGCATGCAGAGCTACACCGAGCTGAAACGTCTGCAGGTGCAGTAGACCTATTCATTGACCAAGACCTGGATGCTGCCGCCGGGGTCAGACAACCGCTGGAACAAATCGCAGCCAAGAATCAGAATTATCGGGTGATGCAGGGAGCCTTCACCGCTATCCGCCAAGCAGTCGCAGTGCCACGAGGCCGTGATGCTGGAGCAGCCTATGTTAGAGACTTCGTCGAACGACGATTGGCCGAGGGCTTCATCCGGGGTGCATTACTTGCCAGCGGGCAAACCGACGTCAGCGCACCCCGTTGAGGTCGATACTGGAGACGAGGCCTCATATAATCTGATGGGCTTCACTGGTCCCGATCTGTGAAAACAAACAGTTACAGGGTAATCGTTAGTGCCATCAATCAATTTTTTGGCAAGTTCGGTTCTTCAGATCGTTCGCGAATCAGCAAAAGAGCATCCCAATAGAATGGACAGTTGGATTGACGCAAAGACCAGCGCTTCGATGGTGTACAAAGACGCAATGCCGCCCTGGATTGTTGAGTTTGACAATGGCGTAACCCTTAATGGAGCAATGCCCTACGCACGGATCGAGGGATATCGTCCTCTGACACTGGACCTTTACCTACCGCCCAGCCCGCGTCGGTCCTCTCCTTCCCCGTTGCTGATTTATATACATGGCGGCGGATGGCGACGAGGCGACAGTCATCGGTCAGGAGTGTTCAGCGATTTCCCGCGGCTGCTGGCAGAGATAGCCGCCCGCGGATATGCCGTGGCGTCGATCAACTACCGACTGAGCGCGGAAGCGAGGTGGCCTGGACAGCTCGAGGATGCCAAAGCCGCCCTGAATTATCTGGCAGAAATCGCTGAAGATCTTCAAATTGACACTACCAATACCTACGTCTGGGGAGTATCCGCTGGCGCGCAGATCGCTGCAAGTTTGGGCAACCCGTGGACCGATGGTAACTCTCCCGCGGCCGAACCTGGAGGCCGTGCTGTCACAATTCAAGCCGTAGCGGTATGGTACGGCGTGTTCTGCTTCCAAACCCTCCCTTATCAAGCCCAACTCCTCGGGTTGTCTCTTCCGCAGCACGAGCTCGCTCCAGAGTCGCAATTACTGCGTTACTTACCCGACTCCTCGGATGTTCCTAAAGGGGCCAGTCCGGCGTTAGAAGTTAGCAACGAAACAGCGCCCACCTTGATTTTGGTAGGGAGAAAAGATGAAAAAGTCCCTTACTTACAAAGTATTCAATTAGCGCATGCGTTAGCTGCAGCTAACGTTCCGCACCAACTTACTGTGTATCCCGATGTTGGTCACAGCTTCATCTGCGAGCAAGATAGTACGATCACTCATAAAACCAATCTAGAAGCCTTAAACACTACCATTCAGTTCTTCGACGCTCGGGCCTTCGATTGATTGATCAAGGTTGGTCTTGAGTCGCAGGCTGGGTGGCGAAACTCACCAGCAGACGCATGCCATATTCTCCCAAGCAGTGACTAATGTAGGCCCTGATCCTAGAGCCTGGGATGTGCGCATGTATTACCGTGCCTTAAGCTACCAATGCTGTCGATCGGATGGCAGCGGGCTTCGGGACGTTAACTCAGCCGCAAGCCGATCTGGCAAGCACTGCCTCCCCTTACTCAGAACCAGTAAATTCTGCGCAGCGAGAAGAGGGTTCGAGTTGGACGTTGCGTCCTGCCAAAATGCCGGTGAATGCACCTGCGATAGAGATGGCGGCGGTGGTCAGCAGCGGTGCCGTCCAACCACCGGTTGAGTCGTGCAGTTGCCCCAGCAATATCGGGCCTGCTGCTGCCATCAAATAGCCTACACATTGCGCCATTCCTGAAAGTGCAGCCGCGTCAACGGAGTTCTTTGTGCGCAAACCGATGAACGTCAGGCCGAGCATCATGCTGGCGCCAGAACCAAAGCCTAGGAATGCGGCCCACCACATAGCGTGGCCTGGCGCATAAATAAGTCCGATAAGTGATAAGGCTGTTAGCAGACTGACGGTAGCGGCCGCCAGTCTTTGGTCTGTGAGACGGCGAAGCGTGGCCGCCAGGATCAAGCCGGGAATCGCTGTAGTCAGTTGAAGCGTGCCGTGTATTGTTCCTGCTTGTTCGGGGGATATCCCATGGTTCATCAGAATAGTAGGAAGCCAGCTCACTGTGACATAAAAAGGCATCGCGTTGAGCCCCATGAACAGGGTGACTTGCCAGGCAAGCGTCGAACGCCATACCGCCACAGATGCCGCTTGGTTCGGGCTGGGCAGGCTCAGGTGTTCTTTAACTTTCAACTGCGGTAGCCACACCAACATCGCCAACAGCGGGGCTGCCACCACCAAACTCAGGGCTATCGACCATCCCCATGATTGGGTCAGAGGAACGATAGCGGCTGACGCAACAGCACCTGCTGCGCCCATCGTGATGGAGTAAGCGCCGATCATAGACGCCATTTTCGATGAGAAGTCGCGTTTAATCAGGCTGGGAAGCAACACATTGCCAAGGGCGATTCCGGTGCCTATCAGTATCGAACCAGCGTATAACGCCCACGCGCTACCTGCGGAGCGGAGTAGGATGCCCACTGAAATCACCAACAGAGCACCGAAAAGGGTGCGCTCAGTACCGGACCTTCGTGCGACCGCAGCGCTGAGCGGGGAGAACCCCGCAAAAGCAAGGAGTGGCAGTGAAGTGAGCAGGCCCAGTGCTGATGCACTCAAGCCAAAATCCTTCTGGATTAGCGGCTGAATGGGCGCGATGCCCGTGAAGGGAGCGCGCAGATTAACGGCAATAAGCAGGATGCCCGCGACGAGCATGGTGGCCTGCCACTTGTTTTTTGTATCTGACATATTCTCTAGCTGTCCTCTAAAAAAAAGGCAACTGTAGAGAGCTTGAGAGTTATAGAATATAGATATCAAGCCATATGATACCTAAATCATGCCATTCTCAAAAAATGTCGTTTCCTCACCAGAAGATTTCGATTCAGACCTTTTTTTCCAGGCGGCGATTGCACTCAAGGTTGTGCCGGAACCTAATCATTCCGGCACCGGCACACATGATCATCGTAAAGGCCAACTGATCTTGTCTTTGCGGGGGGCGGTGAGCTGTGAGGTGCAGAACGCAATCTGGCTGGTGCCACCCCAGCACGCGGTATGGATCCCCGGCGGCACGCCACACAGTTGTCGTGTAACCGCGAATGCCAGTACCTGCTTTCTGTTCGTCGAGCCCAGCGCAGCTGTCATGCCTGATGGGTGCTGTACACTTGCTATTACGCCGCTTGTCCGGGAGTTGATCCTGCACCTTGTTGAGCAGGACCGCTCTTGTCTTTCAGAGGGCAAGGCCGCGCGGTTGGTTGCAGTGCTACTCGAGCAGCTTTCCGATGCGTCGGTGAAAGAGCTGCACTTGCCAATATCAGACCATCCGAAGATCAAACACATCGCGGATACGCTCTTTGCTACTCCCGGCGACCGCACCACCCTGCGCGAATGGGCCACTCGGCTTGCGACTAGTGAACGAACGCTGGCCAGGCTAGTTGAAAGCAAGACCGGGCTCAGCTTCGGGCGGTGGCGCCAGCAGCTGCATTTGATGATCGCACTCAGCCATTTGGCAGAGGGGGTATCCGTGCAACGTGTGGCGGGCATTCTTGGATATGACTCCGTTAATGCCTTCATTACGATGTTCAAGAAAGCCGTAGGTAAGTCACCTACCCAGTACTTCTCTTCTTTGCGCTAACACTCCGCTCGCGAATCCGAGGGGCCGAAGCTATCAAAAACTAGTTTTTACACAGTGGCCGTTGTATAAATCCGGCAATGGAAGCTATGAGTCGTCATGACCCCGCTAGGCTTTAGGGACTTTATGGAGATTCATCTCCAACCAGTCGCCAAGTGCCGCAACATGCGCGGCGGCTTCCTGACCAAAAGGGGTCAGATCATATTCGACCCACGGAGGGACAATGGGATATGAGGTCCGGCGCACGAAACCATCGCCTTCCAGCCGCTGAAGGGTCTGCGACAACATCTTTTCGCTGACGCCGTTCACTTTGCGACGCAGCTCACTGTAACGCAGCGTGCCGTCAATTAGCGCAATCAGGCATAGCATTCCCCACAGACTCGTGACGTGAGACAGCACTTCCCTGGCCTTGCATTTGCCCGTGAATAGGTCGCCGCGCCTGAGCTTGGCGGTCAGCGTGTGCTCGTCAAGCGCGGATGAGTCCTGGGGGTTGCCGGTGTCCAAGCGAGAGTCAGTCATGGTACTAACCAAAAGGTGCGTACTTCCTTAGGGTGGGGTAGCAAACTTATAGTGCGTGCCAATCATCGGTCAAGGTCAGGGTGAGCGCTTTGCAACGTCCCACATTCAACAAACGCTGGATGCCCGTGCTGGTCATCGCAGCCATCGTCGGCGCACTGGCACTGTCATTCGCCTGGGCCGCCGGGCTGGTCGGGGGCCGAACCACCACTCGAACGTTTCTCGGTGACTCGCTGCAGCACTTCGAACCGGGCTATCGTCGAGCGCATGGTAAGGGCATCTGTTTCGCAGGAGTTTTTCGCAGCAGCAATGCAGCGGCGTCGCTCTCGACCGCTCGAGTGTTCGCCCAGGATGAAGTCCCGGCAATCGGACGTTTCTCGATCGGGTCCGCCGACCCCCATGCGCCGGACGCCTCTACCGCCACGGTGAGCATGGCCTTGTTGTTGAGTGCAGACGACAGATCTCAATGGCGGATGAAGCTGAACAATGCCCCCTACTTCCCTACGCGTGATGCCGAGGGGTTCCTGGCACAAAGGCACGCATTCGAGCCCGACCCGACCACCGGACAGCCTGACCCCGCGCGAGTCGGGGCGTTCTTCGAAAAGTACCCAGAGGCTCGCAAGGCGGTGGAGTACAAGGCGACTGCGCCTTGGCCGAGCAGCTTTGCGCAGGCCCAGTACAACGTCATCAACGCATTTATCCTGCTTGCGGCAGATGGCACACGCCAGCCCGTGCGCTGGTTCATGCGGCCCCACGCTCCCTTCCATGGCCTCTCCCCGGAAGAGCGGGCGCGATCCAGCCGTGATTTCCTGTTCGACGATATCAAGAAGCGGGTGGCACAAGCGCCCGTTCGCTGGGATCTGGTACTGCAATTGGCGCAGGCGGGAGATCCGGTCGATGATCCGTCACAACCCTGGCCCGCCGAGCGACAGCAAGTGGTCGCCGGCACGCTGGAAGTGACCAGCGTTCGCGATCAGCGCGAAGGGGGCTGTCGCGATATCAACTTCGACCCCACCTTGGTGCCATCCGGTATCGCGCTGTCGAACGATCCTGTGCTAGCAGCGCGCGCGGGTATTTACTCGCACTCTTACAATGCACGTCTGCGCGAAATCGCGTTCGGCAGGGCAACCGACGCCATTGGCCAGCAGGAGCACAAGTGATGCAAGACGTACCAACTACCCGTACGCGCAGTCCCCGGCACTTCAACCTGACCGCCAGGCTACTGCACTGGGCAATGGCGATCGCCATCATGGCCATGCTGTTCATCGGGGTAGCCATGATGAGCTCATTAGCCCTCCGTCCCGTGTTGATCGACGTGCATCAGCCGTTGGGCATCGCCATCCTTTGCCTCGCACTGGTGCGCCTGGCCAATCGCTTCTGCCGGCCTGTGCCGGCACTGCCCGCAAGTATTCCCCGCTGGCAAGCCGTAGCCGCCCACCTGTTGCACGGCTTGCTCTACCTATTGATGGTGGGGTTGCCAGTGCTCGGCTGGGCGGTGCGTTCGGCAGGCAACTGGCCCGTCATCCTTCTGGGCGACTGGAGCTTGCCTGCGCTGGTTCCGGAAAACCCGGTGCTCTACGCATGGCTTCGGCTGGCACATGGCGCTCTGGCGTGGCTGCTGTTCGCGATCATCCTGGGACATCTGGGCGCCGCATTGATGCATGCCTGGGTACTAAGAGACGGTGTTTTCTCCAGCATGGCCCGAGGCGCCAGCGACGAACGAGCTAAAGCTGGATCCGGCTCGCGGCCCACGTCTTGATGCGTTTGAATATCCCGCGCTGGCGTTGAACCGATAGCGGTCAGCCCTGACTGGCCGCTCTCGCCTTTTGGCGGAATAACCATCACTGGTTCTACCGGGGGGCGACTGTCAGTCGCTGATGACATGCCGCTCGCAGGCAAGTCGGGTGCATTCCCTAAAAAGCTTGGCGGCAGGCCCGGGGTCACGGTTATGGGGATAAAAACAGCCGATCCCGCCGAAACGTAAGGGCGTGCCGAAGGTGAAGCTTCGAATCCCGCCCTGACCAGACAATTGCCGAGCCGTCTCCATCGGCAGCAAACCCACAGTCTTCTGGTCCTGCATCAACGCTACGTTGGTAAGCACCGACAGCGACTCGATTACATTGGCTGGCAGCGGTAAATCAGCCTCGGCAAAAAGCCCATTGACGGTACGACGTAGTGACGAGCCGGGTGGCGGCAAAATCCACGGATAGGCCTGCAAATCGGCCAAGCTCGACACGGCCTGATCGTGTAGCGGGTGTCGGCTTCCGGCAACGATCGACAAAGACTCCACGTAAAGCGAGTCAACGCCCAACGTCCGGCTCTCCTCCCGCCCCCGCCAGTCGTCAGGGATCCTCCCGATCACCAGGTCCACCTCACCCACTATCAAGGCGGGGAAGAGTTGATCGAATTGCCCGATCCGCACCGACACCAGCACCTGCGGGGCGCGCTCCTTGAGCAGCCGTAGCGCGAGCGGCAACAACGATGCCGAAGCTGAAATTAGCGTGCCTACAACCACATGGCCTGCCCCCCCCTCGTGATGAGCCTGCACTTCATCAGTTAGCGCCCTAAGCTCTGCCAGCATTGCACGGGCTCTGCGCAGCACTACCTCGCCCAGCTCCGTCAGGCGCACGCCGCGATTGCTACGTACCAGCAACGGCGCGGTGAAGTACGACTCTATCTCATGGATAACTTTGGTGACGGCAGGTTGAGTCATGTTCAATATCTGAGCGGCACGCAGTAGTGAGCCGCTCTGCACGACCTGGTCAAATACCACCAGTTGGTAGAACTTCAGCTTGCGCGAAACCGTGAGTACGCTTGATTTCATGACGCTCCTCGGCAACCACGACTTTTTTCCGATCAGGTTGCCGCTCGTTCGCGATGGCCAATCAGATGCCGAAGAATCCCCGGGCGTTCTCGGCGCAGATACGCGACTTGTCCTGCTTGCTCAACTGCGGATGCTCCAGTACACCAGCGCCAATTGCCTGTTCGCCTAGCGGGAAGGGAGAGTCGGAGCCGAGCATGACGCGGTCTGCCCCCATCACGTCCACCAGCAAACGCAGCGCACGAGGGTCGAAGACCGCCGAGTCGACGAAGAAACGTTTGACATAGCTAGACGGCAGTTCCGGGCAATCCTCTCGGACAATATCTCTATGGCGCCAGGCGTTATCTACCCGTCCCAGGAGGAAGGCGAAGCCGCCGCCGCCATGGGCGAAACAGATGCGCAGGGACGCCGGCAAGCGTTCGAAAGCGCCAGACAGGATCAGCGACAGGATACCCAGCTGCGTTTCCGCCGGCATCGCGACCAGCCAAGGCAACATCCATTTCTTCATGCGCTCGCCGCCCATCATGTCCCACGGGTGCACCAGCAACGGGATATTTTCCACCGCACAGTGGTGCAGGAAGGTGATCAGGCCCGCTTCGTCCAGATCGTGGTGGCCCACGTGATTGCCGATTTGCACGCCGACATGGCCACAGGCCTTTGCCCGGCTGGCCTCAAGGCAGGCCGCCTCGATATCTTGCAGGGGTACCTGGGCCAGCACCTTGAGACGATCGGGTATCAGGGCCGTCATCTCCAGGGCCCGATCGTTCATCATCTGTGCCCACGGCAGCGCCTGCGCGATAGGTTGGTCGTAGCCGAACATCACCGGCGTTGCGCACATCACTTGCACGTCCAAGCCCTGCTCATCCAGGTGTTCGATGCGGCGCTGCGGATCCCACAGCACATCATGTACCGGACGGAACGGTTTATCTCCCAGCATGATCTGCCCCTGACGCCCCTCGGTATGCAGCCAAGGGCCACGCTGAGGACTCAGGCGGGCGGCCTCGGCTTGAGTAATGCGGGGAAAAAAGTGCGAATGGATATCGATTTTCATAAGCCGTGGACCTCACGCAGCGTCTTGTGCCAGGTCTGCCAATCGCGGCCTGGGTGGATTTCGCCGCAACCAGGGCAACGACGCTCATCATCGGTGGTGGTATAGAACTGGTCGTATACCGGTGGAAGATCGGCAACGATGCTCTTGAGCCTCAACTCATAGCGCCGGACCACGGTGCCGCAGTGCGCACAGGACCACTGCAAGGCGTCGGACTGCCCTTCCGGGCGGCGATGCTCCACCACCAGACACAGACTGCCGGGCTCAGGACGCTGCGGCGAATGGATAACGTGGGGGGCCATCAGGTAGATGTCGCCTTCCTTAAGGTCGACGCGCTCGTAGCGACCTCGGTCCCAGACGTTCAAGTAGGCATTGCCCTTGAACTGGTAGAAAAACTCCTCCACCGGATCGTCATGGAAGTCGGTGCGCTGATTAGGCCCACCCACCACGGTGACCATGTAATCGCTGTCCTGCCATATCTGCTGATTGTTCACCGGCGGCTTGAGAAGGTGCGCGTGCTCGTCGATCCAGCGGTTGAAGTTGAAAGGGGCGCTGAAGTGATGCTTGTCCATGGTTGTTTTCTCCCTACGGTTCAGCGACGACGCGGCGCGTACGCTATGGCCTTAATCTCGATACGTAGATGGGGGTGTGGCAATTGGTGTACGGCTACGGTGGTGCGGGTCGGGCCGCTTTCGTCAAAGTATTCGGCGTAGACGTCGTTGTATCCGCCGAAGTCGTTCATATCGACGAGGAAGCTGCTGATCTCCACCACGTCTGCAAGGCTTGCACCTGCAGAGGCGAGGATGTCGCGCATGTTCTCGATCACTGCGCGGGTCTGCGCCCGAATGTCTAGCTGGGTGGTGCCCATGGCATCCACCTCTACGCCGACAAAACTGTTGTCCGGGCGCCGTGAGCTGGTACCGGATACGAACAGGAAGTCACCCGCACGCTTGATATGCGGAAAGCGCCCACGCGGTGTGGCCTTGCCAGCAACGACAGTGGCGTTGAGGTCACTCATGGCTGACGCCTCCGTGGTCACCGCGGACGCTGAAGCTGCTCTGCCCAACGCCATGGACATCGACACTGACATGCACGCCTGGGTACAACGCCACCGCAGCGCAGGCGGCGCCTGCCATCACCAGGCTACCCGCGGGCAATTCGAGTTCGGCGGCGTGCAGCAGGCGTGAGGCGTGCACCAGGCTGCGCAGCGGATTGCCGAGGATTGCAGCCGTGGAGCCGGCCTGAGCCACACGCCCATCCAGGCGCATCACTACGCCGGCGTTGTCCAGCCCAGAGAAGTTGCTCGACCAAGGGCCAATGGTGAGGCCGGCCGAGGAGCAGTTGTCCGCCACCACATCCTCCAGGCTGAACTTGAACGCCTGGTAGCGTGAATCGATGATCTCCAGCGCCGGCGCCACGGCCTCGACATGGTTGCTCACTTCCAGCAGGGTCAGCGGGCGATCGATCGCACGGCGCGTTAGAAAGCAGACCTCCGGCTCGACACGCGGATGAATGTAGCGCGCCAAGTCGATCAGGCCGCCGTCCTCTTCCACCATGGTGTTGCTGAGCCACCCCCAGATCAGGCTATCCACCCCCATTTGCATCATCTTCGCGCGGCTGGTGAAGCCCAGCTTGATGCCGATGCTGTGCTCACCATCGGCATAACGACGCTGCATGGAGGCGCGCTGGATCCGGTAGGCGTCATCCAGGGAAAAGGCGGTGCTGCCACTGAACTGTGCCAGTGGTTCGGCGCTTCGCGCCGCCCGGTCAAGGGCTTCGGCGATACGAGCAATATCGGTATTCATGCACGCTTCTCCAGCGATGGCTTCAATAGGTCGAGTGCGACGTCAACGATCATGTCTTCCTGGCCACCGACCATCCGCCGCTTGCCCAGCTCGACGAGGATGTCCACGGCCTTGATGCCATAGCGGGCAGCGGCCACTTCGGCATGGCGCAGGAAGCTCGAATAGACCCCGGCGTAACCCAGGGCCAGCGTTTCACGGTCCACCCGTACCGGGCGGTCCTGTAGCGGGCGCACCAGGTCGTCGGCGGCATCCATCAGCGCGTACAGGTCGGTACCGTGCTGCCAGCCAAGCTTGTCGGCAGCGGCGATGAACACTTCCAGCGGTGCGTTGCCGGCGCCGGCGCCCATGCCGGCGAGGCTGGCGTCGATGCGGTCGCAGCCCTCCTCCACGGCGGCGATGGAGTTGGCCACGCCCAGACTGAGGTTGTGGTGGGCATGGATACCGGTCGACGTCGCTGGGTCGAGCACAGCCTTGACCGCACGGAAGCGCGCACGGATGTCGTCCATGTTCATCGCCCCGCCCGAATCCACCACATAGATGCAAGTGGCGCCGTAGCCCTCCATTAATTTGGCCTGCTGCGCGAGCCCTTCAGGTGTGTGCATATGGCTCATCATCAGGAAGCCAACGGTGTCCATGCCCAGTTCACGGGCATATTCGATGTGCTGGCGCGAAACATCTGCCTCGGTGCAGTGGGTGGCCACGCGAACAATGCGAGCACCGGCGTCATAGGCGCTCTTCAGGTCATGGAGGGTGCCAATCCCTGGCAGCAGCAGCGTGGCGATCTTGGCGTGGTTGACCGCGTCGGCCGCTGCTTCGATCCATTCGAGGTCGGTGTGGGCACCGAAACCGTAGTTGAAGCTGGAACCCTGTAGGCCATCGCCATGGGCGACTTCGATGGAGTCGACCTTGGCGCGATCCAGCGCCGTGGCGATGGCACGCACGTCATCCAGCGAATACTGGTGACGGATGGCGTGCATGCCGTCGCGCAGGGTTACGTCACTGATATAGAGCTTCTTGCCGTTCATGCCGACGCCCCCATTGCTTGTGCCATGCGCTCGGCGGTGGCCAGCGCGGCGGAGGTCATAATGTCGAGATTGCCGGCGTAAGCCGGCAGGTAATGGGCGGCGCCTTCCACTTCAAGGAACACCGACGTCTTGAGACCGGTGAAGGTGCCCTGCCCAGGCAACCTCAGGCCGCACACGGGTTCGAACTGCACCTGCTGTTTGAGGCGGTAGCCCGGCACGTAGGCCTGCACTGCGCGAGCCATTTCCTCGATGCTCGCCGCGATGTGCTGTTGGTCGGCGGTCTCGCTCAGCACGTACACCGTGTCGCGCATCATCAGCGGCGGTTCCGCGGGGTTCATGATGATGATCGCCTTGCCCTTGGTCGCGCCGCCTATCACTTCGATGGCCTTGCTGGTGGTCTCGGTGAATTCGTCGATATTGGCGCGAGTGCCGGGGCCGGCGGACTTGCTGGCAATCGAAGCAACGATCTCGGCGTAGTGCACCTTGGCCACCCGCGATACCGCCGCGACCATTGGGATGGTCGCCTGGCCACCGCAGGTGACCATGTTGACGTTGATCGCCTGCAGGTGCTGCTCGAGGTTTACCACCGGCACGCAGTACGGGCCGATGGCCGCCGGGGTCAGGTCGATGATGCGCAGGTCGGCCTTGTGCTGGCGCAGGAAGGCGTCGTTCTTCACATGGGCACCAGCGCTGGTGGCGTCGAAGACGAAATCGATGTCCCTGAACACCGGCAGGCGGGTCAGGCCCTGCACGCCTTCGTGGGTGGTGGTCACGCCCAGGCGGGCGGCGCGGGCCAGGCCGTCGGAGGCCGGGTCGATGCCGACCATCGCTGCCATCTCTAGGTGCTTGGCGTTGCGCAGGATCTTGATCATCAGGTCGGTGCCGATGTTGCCGGAACCGATGATGGCTACTTTGCGTTTCTGGCTCATTTAGGGCCCCCTTACTCGGCTTGAGCAAAGGACGCAGTGACGCGGCCCAAGCCCTGGATCTCAGCGGTAAACACATCGCCCGGGCTCACCGGCACCATAGGTCCCAAGGCACCGGTCAACACCACGTCACCGGCACGCAATGGCTCGCCGAGACGGACCATGGTATTGGCCAGCCACACCGCCGCATTCAGTGGGTTTTCCAGGCAGGCTGCGCCGGCTCCGACCGATACCGGTTCGCCGCGTGAAGTCAGGCGCATGCCACAATTGACCAGGTCCAATTGCCCCAGGGATACCGGCTGACTGCCCAGGACAAACAGCCCGGACGAAGCATTGTCGGCGACCGTGTCGAGCAAACTGATGTCCCAGTTGGCGATTCGACTGCCGACGATTTCGATGGCCGGCAGGGCGAAAGCAGTGGCACGGATAATGTCGGCCAGGGTGTGGCGCTCATTGCACAGATCGCGCTCCAGAACCAGGGCGATCTCTGCTTCTACCTTGGGCTGCTGGCATTCACTCCAGCTGATAAGCTGGCCGTCACCTCGGGCCATCTGGGCAAACAGCCGACCAAAGTCCGGTTGGTCAACCCCCAACTGGCGCTGGACAACACTGGAGGTCAAACCGATCTTGTGACCTACCGGGTTCCAGCCTGCGGCAATGTCGGCGGCGTTGTTGTGCTGTTGCACGGCGTAGGCCTGCTTTAGCGCGGGTTCATCTTGCTCGGCAGCCGCACGCTCGATGAGATCGCGTACTGGCGCACAGGGCCTGCCCTGTTCACGAGCCTGGCGCAGACACGCTGCTGCTTCAGCGATTGCTGGATGCATGGAGTTCTCCTGTCCTTACGGATTGACACAAATGGTGGTGAGCTCGGAATAGAAATCCAGCGAGTGGCGCCCTCCTTCGCGGCCAAGCCCAGACAAGCGTGCGCCACCAAAAGGCGTACGCAGATCGCGCAGGAACCAGGTATTGACCCACACCATGCCGACATGGATACGTCGAGAGAGACGGTGGGCCCGCTTCAGATCGCGAGTCCACAGAGAAGCAGCCAGGCCGTAGGCCGAATCATTAACGCGTTGCAGCACTTCCTCGTCGCCATCGAAGGGCGCGATATGACAGACCGGACCGAACACTTCTTCGCGAATGCAGCGAGCGTCATCGGCAAGGTCGGTCCAGATAGTCGGCTGGATAAAAGCGCCCTGGTCGCGCTCGTCGCCAAATGTCGGCACACCGCCGCCACTGACCACTGTCGCGCCCTCTGTCACAGCCAATTGGAAGTAGCCCAACACCTTGTCGCGGTGTTTATGGGAAATCAGCGACCCCATGTTCACGCCGTCTTCGTCGGGATAGCCGATCTTCAGCTTCTCGGCGCCTGCTTTGAGCGCCGCGACAAAGCGCTCGTAGATCGACCGCTCGACGTAGACCCGCTCCGTGCATAGGCAGACCTGGCCAGAATTGGTGAAACTGGAACGCAGCACACCGGCAACTGCCGCATCAAAATCGCAATCTGCAAAAACGACTGCGGCATTCTTGCCACCCAGTTCGAAAGACACCTCACGTACGCCCTCGGCAGCAGCGCGCATGATGGTCGAGCCGGTGCGCGACTCACCGGTAAAGGTGATGGCATTGACGCCAGGGTGGCGAGTAAGAAACTCACCGGCAGAATCAGGGCCAAAGCCATGCACAAGATTGAATACACCGGCGGGCACACCGGCCTCGTGCATGACCTCGGCCAACAGCGTGGCACTGGAAGGCGTATCTTCCGACGGTTTGACAACCACAGAATTACCACAGGCCAACGCTGGCGCGACTTTCCAGGTAAGCAGCAACAGCGGTAGGTTCCACGGCGAGATGATGGCCACGACGCCGTGCGGCTTACGCACGGTATAACTGAACACATCCGTGCCATCGCCGGTGCGCATTTCAAAAAGCTCGCTACCGCCTTGTCGCACTAAATCAGCGAAGGTACGAAAGTTCTGCACGCCCCGTGCAACATCCAGGCTGCGCGCCTGATGCACGGGCCGACCAGTATCAGCGACTTCGGCAGCCACGAAGTCTTCAAATCGACGCTCGATGCCATCGGCGATCCGCTCTAGCAGATCAGCCCTCTGGGCAGTGCTGAATCCAGCCCACGGCCCCGACTGAGCGCCTGCCGCCGCTTCGACGGCAGCATTCACTTCATCTTCACCAGCCTCACATACCTGGCCCAATAGGCTCCCATTGACAGGAGAGATGTTGTCGAACCTGCGGCTGCTCTCGACGAAAGTCCCAGCGATATAGTGACGTAGCAAATGTTTGGACACAGCGCCCTCCTGAGCAGGATGTTTTCAATGAGTCTAGTGAGGTCATATATAAATTAATAATCGAAATATCGTCTTCATGTATTAGAACTCGGAATACATGAATTTCAGGCAAAGCTATGGATGTGAATGCGCTTTAGTAATTCACTGCAACTTTCATGTTAACGATGCCCGCAACTTAATTGCGGCACCAAACATCTTCGGATTTTGCTTGTAAGCCTGCAGGTGATGCTCAAGCCGCCGCGACTTTTCATCTCAGCCAGCAGGCCAGCGCGTTGCAGTCAGCCCGAGCGTGCAGCATCGCTTGCGGTGGTGCTGCACGCTTGAGCAGCACTCCCGCTGCGGCCCTTTTAAAGGTACCGGGCGAAGTAGGCCTGCGTACTTGCCCGGTTGGCCGCGAGCTTGTGCGCAACGTCCAGTGCCATGGGGTCGGGATAGACCTCGGTGGCACCGCTGGCCAACCCCGCTACGATCGCGTCGGCCACGTCCCGAGGACTGGCCTTGGCACCCGCAACGCCACGGCTCATCGCGGTATCGATCGCACCGGGGAGCACTGCCATCACCTGCACCTGGCCGGCCAGCTCCGCCCGGGCGGCCTCGGTCAGGCGCAACGCGGCCGCCTTGGACGCACACAACGACCCCATGGCTGGCAACGCCACCCGCGCCAGAATCGACAGCACGTTGACGATGGCGCCAGTTCGCTCGACAAGCGTCGGCGCAAAGGCACGCATCATCGCGAGCGTGGCGAAGTAGTTGACGGCCATTTCCTGGGCAGCGGCTTCGGGGTCCTCGGTGCCCAGCAACCTCTGCTGCCTATTGAGGCCAGCATTGTTCACCAGGATATCGACCCGTACCCTGCTCGCCACCTGCGCGACTTGCTGCTGGTCGGTGACGTCCAGATCCACCGCCTCCACCTGCGGATGATCGAACAGCAGACGCTCAGGGTTACGGCAAGCGGCGTAGACACGACTTGCCCCCGCAGCCAAAAACGCTTCGATCAAGGCAAGGCCCAACCCTCCGTTGGCGCCGGTGATCAGGACCTCCTTGCCCACAGTCGTGATGGCGCTCACAGGTGCTCACTTTTGGCCCAGCGGGCCATCAGCGTGTTCGAAGGCAGCGATTCATCGAGCAATTTCTTGGCCGTTTCGATGCCCGCCACCGGTAGCCCTTCTGGATCGAGCAGGCCGATCTGTACCAGCACAGAGGCCTGGTCCCAGTAGATATGCTCGTGGTATAGCTTGTTGCCGCGGAAGTTGACCACCGCCACCATGGGTACTTCCACGTATTTGCCGGTAGGTGCTATCCCAGGCAGCATGTAGTCCATTTCGCAGGTGTGGGTGAAAGACATGATGAATTCATCGACGACCTGGTAGGCGCCGACCGTGCGAGAAACCGGAATCATCTTGGTGTCCTCGGGGTTGGCGTGGACAAAGTGATGCTGATAGAAGCGTCCGAGTTGCTTGCTGCCCACCCCGCCGGTCAGCGTCGGAATGTGGTTCACGTAAGGCTCGGCGACCATGGTCTTCAGGGTGGCCGGCACGTCTCGGGTAACGAACTCATGGTGGATGTGCTCGTCCCACAGGTCTGAAAGGTTGTAGGCCGGCCCGATGTACTTCTTCAATGCGCCAATGGTGCGCCCATGAGCCATGAGGGCCGAGGGTTTGTGAAAGTGATCGCTGCCCAGGCGGGCAAAGGCATGGTCAGCACCCTCGTAGGTATACAGCTCTACGCCTGGGCGGCCACGCAGCACCTCGGCGATACGCGCACGGGTCGTGGCGTCACACAGCCCGTCCAGTTCGCCGTGATGCAGCACCAGCCCACCGCTCAGGCCATCGGCTTCATCCAGGTATTGCTCAATACCCATGCCGTAGTAGCCCACCGCAACCGCGACATCAGTACGGGTGGCGGTGAGGTAGGCCAGTTTGCCTCCCAGGCAATAGCCCACGAAGCCCAGGGCGGGCTCGGTGACCTCGGCCAGATCCCGCAGCGTGTCGAAGGCGGCGGCGATGTCGTCTACGGCCTTGTCCAGGTCCAGTGCGGTGTAGAGGCTCAAAGCCTTATCGAAATCTGCGGGGGTGTAGCCCAGGTCGATACCCGGCTGTAGACGCCAGAACAAGTCGGGCACCAGAACCACATAACCTTCCTCGGCATACATCTGCGCCACCTCGCGCATGTTGGCGTTCACGCCAAATATTTCTTGGCCCAACACGATGCCTGGCCCCTTGCCTTCAGGCGGCAGCGCCAGATATCCCTTGAAACTTCCAGCCTGGTCTCGTGCCTGAATATCGATGTATTTGCTCATCTCATTACTCCTTCTACGGTAAGCGGACAGACATTGCTCTACATGAATTCTTGGCGAAGCAGCTTTGATGAAGCATTGCCAACGGCGCCATCTACAGCAGCTTGAAAGGGAATTCGGTGATCAGGCGAATCTCATCCATGTCACCGCGTGGCTCAGCCGAATTACCGCGGTGCACGCCGTACCGCGCTCTCAAGCTGAGGTTTTTTGCCGGCCCGTCTTGCACGACATATTGCATCTCGATATTGCGTTCCCAGTGGCGCCCCCCATCTCGAAAGCCGAGGGGATAGTAGGAACTGTCCGGTTCGATATCGGAGCCTTTGCCACCCTGTCCCTGCATGTAGCGAATCATGAACCTCAGGCCAGGCACGCCACGCGCACTGAAGTCATAGTCGTAACGAACCTGCCAGGACCGATCGTTGGGCGCGTTGAAGTCACTGAGCTGTACATTGTTAGCCAGCTGTGCCACGGTGGTTTGCCCGTCTCGGAACGCCATATAATCGAAGGGCGTGTCGCCCTGCACCTTCTGGTATGCAAGCATGAGGGAGTGGGCACCGAACTTGACGCCCGGAGCAAAGGACCAGGTTAAGTTGTCGATGGGCCCGCCATGGGCGGCACCGATGTCGACCGTTCGGTACATGCTGAAATTCAAGGTTGGGGTCAGCCCCTCGACGAGGGCAGGCAAGTAGCGAAACCCCAGGTAATCCTGGCGCCAAAGATCTTCGGCACGTTGAGTGCTGAGGTAGCCTTTGACTGCGCCCTGCTCATAATTCAGGCTGAGATAATCGACCGTATCCGTCTCCGTAGCGCCATACAGGGAACGTAGCGTGCTGTCGTTGCGGTTCTCCGAAGGCGCCTTGCCGGCGGTGATGTGGGCGGCATCGAAGGTTAGCGGCTGCAGATCGCGACTGATGAGCTGCCATGCTGTCACCGTTTGCGGCAACAGGCGCCCGGAGCCACCATCGGTGAGGAACACCGGAGAGGTGCGCAATTCCATGGAGCCGTATTTGAGCACCGTTTCACGGTACTTGAGCTTGAGCGCACCGCCGCCCACGCTGTACTCATTCGCCACATCACCGTCGTTGTTGACGTGAAGCAGGTTGGTGCCGGTCTTGCCACGACCACTGTCAAGCTTCAATCCCGCATACAGATGCGCGTCGAATCCCAAGCCGACAACACCAGTCGTGAACGGGGAGATGTAGTCCAGAGTTAAGCCTTGGGCCAACTCCGCGCGATAACCGTTAACGGTGCCTGATCGGCGGTTGGCACCACCGTTGCGGAAGTCGCGGTTGAGATAAAAGTTCCGGGTTAAACCGGACAAGCTTCCCTGCTGAAAATATGTTGAAGCATCGGCCCATAGTTCATCTGCCAAGGCCTGTTGGCAAGCCAGCGCCAGCCCTAAGCCAGACACTAGTCGGTAATCGATCACTGCAGGCATAACCACACTCCTGGGTACTCACGTGCACCACGCGCAAGGCCTTGAGGCCATGCATGGTCAGGGAATGACTAGCTGGGGGGTCGGCCGACGACGCACGCTTCGGCGATCGAGGTCGGCTCGAACAGTTGTTGATTACAAGTCGCGGTCGGCCGGGTGGGCTACGATTCGCCGATATTCATCTATGGCGAGCTCTACCAAGGTGCCAGGAGGCAAAGGCTCTGCTGTCTGGGCAATTACCACTGGCCCATCGCTCAGCTCGACACTAGCCAGGTGCAGGAGCTCTGCGGCAGCGATCCCGATCCGCGCGCGCACCACGGTAGCCTGAGCAATCCGGGCGACCCCGGCAGAGACTTCCTGCCACTGCGCCTCACCGCAGCGCGGGCAGCTGTAACGCGGCGGGAAACTGGCCTGGCCGCAACCGACACATTGCTGGATCATGAACGCCATGCCACACCCCCTTGCCACCGTTCGAGCACCACCGCGTTGGCGCACATGCCGTAGCGATACTGGACCATGCCATAGCCGGTCACCACCGCCAGGCGCGCATCGCTGACCTGGCGTTGACCGGCGTCGCCAAGCAGCTGGGTAATGGCTTCGACCAACCCATGCATACCCCCCGCCGCGCCCGCCTGGCCGGCCGAGAGCTGCCCGCCCGAGGTATTCACCGGCAGTTCGAAACGGCCTATCCGCCGCAGCGCTCGCCGGTAATCGTCGTCGGGGACGAAGCCCAGGTCGGCGAGCTGGATCAGGGCCATGACCGGATAGTCGTCATACACGCACGCCAGGTCCATGGCATCAGGCCCGGTATTGGCGCGGTCCCACAGCGTGTCGGCAATCTTTGCCAGCGGCGTCTGCAGGCCATCGCCAGCCTGGTGGTCATCGTTGTGCAGCGCCTTTACTGCACGCACCGCCACGTTGACCGTGTTGCGGGCGAGGTCGGCGCGGGTCAGCAGGATGGCGTTGGCGCCATTGACTACCGGTACGCAGTCAAACCGGCACAGCGGGTCGGCCACCATGGGCGCCTCAAGGTACTGCTCGATGGTCAGCGGCTCGCGGTAGACCGCCAGCGGGTTGCGCTGCGCCCAGGCTCGCTGGGCAATGCACAGCTCTGCATAGTCTTCGCGGCCAAGGCCGGTGCGTTGCGCATGACGCTGGGTGAGCATCGCGAACACCCCATTGGGCCCGCCGTGCTGAAGCGGCTTGAGGTACTCCTCGGTGGTCCGGTTGTAATGGTCGACCAGAGTCTTGAAATCCTCCGGGGTGAACGTATCACCGGCCACCAGTACGATCACGTTGGCATCACCGTGCTGGATGGCACGCACGGCATGCTGCAGCATATTGATCGCGCTAGCCCCGCCATTGCGGTCATCCATGCACCAGGTCAGGGTCAGCCCGAGGCGCCACGCCAGATCGATGGCGTTGTCCGGCCGGTGGGTGAAGGATGCCACGCCCAGGCCGTCGACCTCATGCGCTGCCACGCCTGCCTGGCGCAGCAATTGCTGCACCGCCCTGCCGAGCAGTTGCGACGTCGACTCACCCGTGCCGCGCCGGTTGTAAGGTACTTCCAGGGCCCCGGCGATCAGCGCCACGGCGTCATTGCTTGCTGACCGGTTCATGACCGCCCTCCTTTGGCCCGCACGCGGGTCTCCTTGGTGAAACAAAGAGAGATGACTGTGATCAGCCCCAGCGCCATCATCATCAGAGAAACTGGCCAACTAGCCTGGTAATGCGCCAGCAAGGCGGTAGCGATCATCGGCGTCAGGCCACCGGAGAATACCGAGGCGACTTCGTGCCCGAGAGCCATTCCGGAATAGCGGACCTCAGTGCTGAACAGTTCGCCCATAAGACTAGGCTGCGTACCGATCATGGCCCCGTGGCAGATGGCATTGCCAATGAGGAAGGCGAGCCAGATCCAGGCAGGCTCTCGGGTCTCGAGTAACCAGAAGAATGGGAATGCCATTAGCACCATCCCTAAGGCACCCACCATATATACCGGCTTGCGACCTATGCGGTCCGACAAACGCCCCCAGAACAGCATGGCCACCAACTCCACGCACGTGGAGAACGTGACTCCCGCAAGCATCACACTATTGGGCACGCCAAGAAACTTGCCGTAGACAAGAGCGAACGCCAGCATGATGTAGGAGCCGCCGTTTTCAGCCACTCGCAACCCCATGGCCATCAGCACTTCCCGCGGATATCTGCGCAACACATCCAGCACGGGCATATGCGCCGTCTTGCCCGTTGCCTCAGCTCGCTGGAAATCCTGACTCTCTGGCAATGTCCGGCGAATGTAGACGCCCAGGACGAATATGACGATCGAGATAAGGAACGGAATGCGCCAACCCCAGCTGTGGAAATCCCGCTCCGGCAACAACTGGACTAGATAGAACACCGCTGCGGACAAGACGAACCCACCGCCCACTCCGATCTGACTAATCGAAGCGTAGAAGCCGCGGCGCTCAGGTGGCGCCGACTCGCTGATCATCAGCACGCCACCGCCCCACTCGCCTCCTGCTGCGATGCCCTGCAAGATACGTAACAGCAGTAGCAACGCGGGCGCCCACATGCCCGCTTGAGCGTAGGTGGGCAACAATCCGATCAAGAAAGTTGCCCCGCCCATGATAGAGAGCGTCCATACCAAGGCTTTTTTGCGACCGTACTTGTCCCCGATATGGCCGAATATCACCCCACCGAAAGGCCGCGCGAGAAAACCCAACGCAAACCCGGCCAGTGCCGCGATCGTACCCACCAGTGGATCGGTGCCCTTGGGGAAAAACAATTCCCCGAATATGAGCGCCGCCGCTGTGCTGTAGAGAAAGAAGTCGTACCATTCCAACGCCGTGCCAGTGACAGAAGCCAAGACGATCTTGCGAAAGGTCTTGCTGTCGATCGGTACTCGGTTATCAACTGCAGCGGAAACATGACTGTGCTCCGACTGGTTATCTGATAGTTCAAGCGAATGCGTGCCCGTCATGGCCGTCTCCGTCAATGACTGAATATTTATGAACGCTATTTTTATTGTTATTGCATCGTTTTTTATTGCACGGCAGTCAAAGCTAAATGATTAGGCGCGTTTAAGCCTGTAGCCGGAGCACTCTAGGTCCCATGTACTGGCGGTAACGCCGAGTTCTCTCAATTTATATTTCTGAACTTTGCCGTTTTCGGTTTTCGGCAACTCGATAACAAAATCTAAGTAACGCGGCACGGCGAAATACGCCAACCGTGACTCACAATATTGCGTCAGCTCCAATGGATCGAGCTTAGTCCCCTCCTTGATGACGATAGATGCCATGACTTCATCTTCCGCCAGTTCAGATTTCACCGCATATACCGCCACGAGCTCCACCGCGGGGTGGCTCGACAGAACCTGCTCCACCTCAAAAGACGAGATGTTCTCTCCACGGCGACGGATTGTGTCCTTCAAGCGGTCAACAAAGCGGAAATAGCCGTCGCTATCGCGCACAACCCGGTCGCCGGTGTGATACCACAGGTTGCGCCAGGCTTCGACAGTCTTTTCCGGCATACCAAAGTAGCCGCAGGCGAAAGCGAAGGGCTGCTCAGCGCGCAATACAAGCTCTCCTGGTTCGCCATCCGCTACCGGCTGATCCTGGCTGTCTACCACCCGGGCACTGAAGCCTTTGGCCAATCGGCCCATAAAACCAGGCCGCTGATTCTCCAGAGTCCCTCCAATCACGGCATTGGTTTCGGTAGCCCCATAACCATCGATGAGGCCGATGCCTGTGCGTTGAATAAACGGGGCGTGGAACTGTTCAGGGACGCCTGGGGCTAGCGCGACACGCACGTTATGCGCGCGCTCGAGCTCATTGTGCGGACGGCTGAGAAGGATAGGCACCATGGCTCCCAGCAGATACGTCACTGTGGCCCCGGTTTCCGCCAGCGCCTGGTAGAAGCCGCTAGCGGAAAAACGTTTGTCTACCACCAGCTGTGCGTCGTGCAGCAAGGCCTGGAAAAAGGCGTTCAATGCATTGGTATGGAACAACGGCAGGCATGTATACAGCACATCCCCGGGGCGCACCTGTAGGTCGCCACCGGTATTCAGCCCCCACCAAAAGAATTGGGCGTGCGGGCAGATCACGCCCTTGGACAACCCGGAAGTCCCGGAGGTGTAAAGGATAACCAGCGGGTCGCCATCCTCGAGCACTGCAGGTGGGGCCATGGACGCACTGCGAGGGGGCATCGACCGCACCCTTAACCGCTCCTGCCAAACCGCGTTGACATCGCCTTGCGGCGAAAGGACCCACAGGGCTTCGACAGCAAGCGCAGAGTAATCAAGTGCCGCGAGCACATCCAGATTGACCTCGTCACTGACCAACAAGCGCGCCCCACTATTAGCCAGCACATGATTCAACTGCATGCCCCGACAGGCGGTATTAATAGGCACCGCAACCGCGCCCAGCCAACCACATGCCAACAGCACTTCAAGGAACTCGGCGCGGTTGGCGCACATCAATCCAACCCGATCTCCACGCTTTATCCCATATTCCGCTAGTGTTGTGGCACGCCGTCCTATCACGTCGACAAGTTGCGCAGCAGTCCAAGTGCAGCTTCGGTCGGAAAAAAGCGCCGTTTCAGGGCTGCGTTCAATACGTTTCGACAGCAGCACCGGAAGTGTTAATGCCCCGCCAACTGCTTGTTGTTTGCAAAAACCTGTGTCCATCACTCAAAGCCTCAGATTGTTGTATCGCCTCGCTGTTGTTCCGAAGTCTATGAACCTGTACTCTATAAGTCAAATTCATGGCAATTATACAATTGATAAACGGTATTTATACGAATGCGCAACTTGAATGATGTCGATCTAAATTTGCTTAGGGTTTTTCAGGCCATAATGGAGGAACGCAGCTTGACACTCGCGGCTGGACGCCTGGCGATTACACAACCTGCTGTAAGTTACGCCTTGGGTCGACTTCGCAAGCTTTTTGATGATGCGCTATTCGTACGCACGCCGGAAGGCATGATGCCGACCCAGACCGCCGAGCGGATTGCCCTACCGATCGGACGGGCACTCACGGCAATACGCGATGCTCTGAATGAAACCGAACCCTTCGATCCTGGTACTAGCGACCGGGAGTTCCGTTTGTGTATGTCAGACATCGGCGAACAGGTGTTCCTGCCGTCGCTTTGTGAACGGCTTCAAACGCTTGCGCCGGCCATTAAGCTCTCATCAGAGCTGGTACCCGTCGCCATGGTGGTCGAGCGGATGCGTATGGGGCAACTGGACTTCGCAATTGGTAACCTGCCCACACTGAAAACAACCACCCGGTACCAATCCCTGTTCCGAGAACAATACGCCTGCATGACTCGCAAGCGTGACGGACTTCCGGCCGGGAAAATCAGCGTGGAGGATTTTCTTGCCCTCTCCCATGTCAGTGTCACCTCCACTGACAGCAGCCACTTAGCCATCGAGGACACTCTGGCCTCACGTGGCCTGAATCGACACATCGCTTTGAGGGTACCCCACTTTACAGTTGTGCCGCAGATACTCAGGCATACAGGGTGGATGGTCACCCTACCTGAAGGCGTCGCACATGCGCTGAATCATTCGAATGATTTCGTGATTTACCCGCTGCCAGTGGAGATGCCGGGGGTCGAGTCTACCGTTCATTGGCATGGTGCCTACGACGCTGATGCCGGCAATCAATGGTTCAGGGCATTTCTATTTGAAACCTTGCGCAGATAAGGCTATTGCAGATCAGGGGTAGTCACGGAGGCCAAGTCATAAAGGGGCTAGCAGCATACGTCGGCGGGTATTGCTGGCCGGGCTGCGCTACGCGCAGTCTGCGCAGCACGGCAAGGGTATACGCGCCCGCATGGCACGGTCATAGAATGAGCCGCTTCCGAGCCAAAATGGACGGGCAAAATTACCTAACTCCTCATTAGGATCATTTACGCGCCAGGCTACGCCATGTTGAGGGCCTCCTTCCTGCGCTTCGGCTCGGGCGCCAGCATAATGCTCGGCCTGACGTTCATCGGTTTGCGTGCAAATGAAGCTGACGACACCGCTCACTTTCAGGAGCAGCGGAATGCGTCGATTTTTTAATTGCAGCCACGGTCCACTACTGCTGGGCCAAGCCAGGCGCACCATTCAACCATCCTATAAACGCCAATAGTGATTGGCATTTTAGTCCGGAGAAGCTTTCATCTCCTGATCAGCCAGCAGGCGAACCGCCGTCGTGAACTAGCCCAGCGATCCAGTCAGCGAACGCCTGCACAGCTGGTGATAGAAAGCGCTGATGTGGATATAACAAGTGCACAGGAACCCGGTCAGGCTGCCAGTCAGCAAGCACTTCGACCAGCCGCCCTTCTCGTAGATGTTCGGAAACAACATTCTCGGCGAGTTGCACGAGCCCAAAGCCTTCAAGGCACATTTTGATGTAGAGCCCAGTCTCGTTGACGGCTGCTGTGCCCTTGACCGGTACTGAGATTTTCTCGTCGCCACGGGCGAAGCGCATCTCACCTGCTTGCCTTGCACGGCCCGAGAAGTAATGGATGGCCCGGTGACGAGACAAATCTCGCGGAGTCTGCGGAGTACCGTTCTCTTCGAGATAGGCAGCAGATGCACAGGTCACCCAGCGAAAACGGCCTAGTGGTCGCGCAACGAGCGTTGAGTCATCCAGCTCGCCTGTACGAATGACGCAGTCGACTCCCTCCTGAAGCAGGTCAACCTGCCGATCGTTGACGCCTATCATCAGGTAAATATCCGGGTAGCGCCGGTAAAAGTCTTGCAGGTTTGGAATGACGATGAAGTGGGCAATGCCGCCCGGCATATCGACGCGCAAACGCCCCTGCGGCCGTTTCACGGAATCCGTCAGGCTGGTCTCCGTGCGTTCGATCAGTCCCAATATTTCCCTGCATTGCGCCAGATATTGGGCGCCTTCAGGCGTCAGGCTAACCCGCCGCGTTGTTCTGTTCAGCAGGCGCACCTGCAGGTACTTCTCAAGATTTTTAACGCTGCTGGTCACCGTTGAGGCCGGTAGAGAGAGCGTCTGCGCCGCCTGGCTAAAGCTTCCTGCCTCAGCCACACGGACGAAAACCTGCATTGCTTGAATACGGTCCATGACGGGTAACAGCCTTGGAGCGGTGAAAGGAGGCATTATTATTCGCATAAATTGAATAATAAAAACAGTTCTACCATCTTTTTCCCGCAGTATCGAATTGCGTACATTGCTTCCAACGAAATTTGAAGAGGGGTACTGAAATGGGTGAATACACCCGCAGCATAGTGCAGGCTCCAGCCGCTCCGGCCGGACGCACACTTATCCGCGGCGCAACTGTGCTGAGCATGGACGGCGACATCGGCAATCTGGCGCGTGGCGATATCCTCATAGAAGGCAGCACCATCTCGGCCATCGATGAAAATCTCGAAGCCGGCGACGCTCTTGTGATTGAGGCATCCGGCATGATCGCCATGCCGGGCATGGTCGATACCCACCGTCACTCCTGGGAGGGGCAACTACGGCGAATTAATCCGAACGCCGCAACCCTGGAGGATTACTGCAACGCCACCCACTTTTCGTTCGCCAAATATTATCGTCCGGCGGACATGTATATCGGCAACCTGCTGAGTGCATTGGGCTGTATCGATGCTGGTATCACGACCCTTGTCGACAACTCGCATAACAGCCGCACCGGTGCGCACTCCGATGCCGCAGTAGAGGCGCTGCTCGATGCAGGCATACGCGCCGTACATGCTTCGGGAGCGCCGGTGGCGGGTGAGTGGGACAAAGCCCACTGGCCGGGCAACCTCGAGCGTCTGCAGGACAAATACATCAAGAACGGTGACAACCCGCTGCTCTCACTGGCAGTGATGGCGCAGCTGGAACCTGAGCTGTGGGCTGAGGCCAGGCGCCTGGGATTACCGATCATCACCGAGTTTTTTGGTGGGGACATGGCAGCTGAATTGGAAGGCTTGCATCGCGAGGGGCTGCTGCGCTCTGACAACATCTTCAACCACTGCACCGCGCTGCCGGACGCCGGGTGGAAGATCCTTCGCGAGGCTGGCGTGCGGGTCAACGTATGCCCGCGTTCAGATGCCCACTACGGCATTGAAGATGGAATGTTCGCCATGCAGGCGGCTCAGCGTCATGGCATCAGCCCTGGGCTGAGCGTCGATAACGAAACGTCCTACAGCGGCGACATGTTCATGGAGATGCGGGTAGCGTTTTATCTGCAGCGCGTCCTGGGCATGCATCAGCAGCGCTGCTGCAGCGAAGACCATCATCCGGTGGTGACCCTGCCCGCCCATGTTCTGCTCAAAGCCGCGACTGTCGACGGCGCCACCTGCGCTGGCTTGCATGACAAAATCGGCAGCCTGGTTCCCGGCAAACAGGCTGACCTGATCCTTATCAACGCGCAGGACATCAACCTTTATCCGTCAGGTAATGCCTTCGGCACCGTGGTACATGCGGCAGAGCGCAGCAATGTCGACACTGTCATGATCGGCGGGCGTATCGTCAAGCAGGGCGGCAAGGTTCTGGGTGTGAATAGCGAAAAGCTGCGCGCGGCGATCGACGAGTCGCGTGAGCATCTGTTTGCTGCTGCTGGCTATCAGCCGGATATGTTTGCCGAGGCATTCTTGCCGCTTGAGTCAGCCAAGTAAGGAGGCGTTAAATGAATGCAGCCTACTACCTACTGGCTATCTGCGCGGGGCTTGGTATCACCCTGCAGACCACGCTGAATGGCCAACTCGCTAAAGGTGTGGGTGGAGATTCCGTAGCGGCGGCACTGTTTTCTTTTACTGCCGGTGCGCTATGCCTGGGCATCTTTTCGTTGATGCGTGGCGGGATAGTGGCTTCAATCGCGGCTATCCCTGCCCAGCCTTTGTGGAGCCTTCTAGGTGGCCTGCTAGGTGCCGGCGCGTTGCTCAGCTACGTGGTACTCGCGCCAAAAATAGGCCTTTCAGCGCTGCTTGGCCTCGCCATCGCCGGGCAGATCATTTCGTCCCTAGTTATCGATCACTTCGGACTGCTCGGGGCAGTCGAGAGGCCGGTATCTGGTTTCAAGTTGGCCGGGGTAATCGTGATGCTCGGAGGCTTGGCAATCGCCCTGTTTGGTGACCGGTGGTCAGGGCTTGTATCCAGCTGATTCCCGTGGTTAACCCCTCTCGCTTCATAGCCACTGATACCGATGGAGTGCAGCTTGAAGCCGAAGCGGTTGCCGCAGGAGAACTGACAGAAGAGCGATTACGAGGGTTAACTGAGTACGGGAAGCTCGGTAGAGGACTCAGTGTGATCATTTCTGGCTGCTGGCAGCCCTTAACGACTGACCGCTATCGATCCAGGCTGTGGAAAAACGCAGTAATCGCATCGATAACTGAGAACCGAGCAGATTACCTGCGGAATCATCAGGCGAGAGCGTAAATACCCTCACCCAGAAAAATAGACATTTGTAGTGCTACACGGGCCGCGTCAGCGGCCCATGTAGCTGTTTACGGGCCAGCAAACGGCGGGGTTACGCCCTGATCGCCTCAAGTAGTCCTGCGATGCCGAAAATGCTCACCATGCGTTTGTGGAGGCGAGCACGTGAAGGCTCATTTCGGTGCTTAACCTCGGCAGGGTTTTGGTCACGAACTGGTTGCTTCCCTTCCAGAATCTGTTCGTTCCAAAGGTGTGCTCCACCAGGCGAACCTTCATCATCTCCGGATCTTGCTCCAATCGGATTTGCCCCTCTCGCCTACTGCTTCATGCTCGCAGCGCTTGAGTCGCCGCTCTTTATCGGTCTTACACTGCTTCTGCATGGAGCAACTCCGGCATCCTGAAAACCAGTAGCACTGCAGTAACAGGCGGTCCTCCATCGAGGAACAGACGCGATGAGTGCCTGTCGTAATGCCGCGTCGTGGCTACTCAGCACTAAAGTCGAAAAGCTGAAACAGCAAATGCAAAAACTCAAGGGCATCGAGGCGCAGCTTCGAGCCAGTCCCGATCAGCAAATCTCGCTTGCCGGCGGAACCACTCAATGACCTCTGGTTGAAGAATCGGAGTCACCCATTCCGGAGGGGAGTCCTGCGTCAATCCACCAATCGCCACGAGCCGTAGGACCTCAGGGTCTAGCCTCAGTTGCTCGGCTGCGGAAAACACTGGCAGCAGCGCTTGCTGAACTTGAATTTCTGACTCACTGGATACGGACATAGTCTTCCACTTTCTCCTTAGACCGATCCGACACGTCAGCCGTTTGAGAAAGTGAAGATGAAGCCTCGCGCGCCCTCTGGAGGGCCATATCTACGCCCCAGGAAAGAGCCGTTGTCATCGACTGGCCCGGTCGTGAATCGAAAAATTGTTCATCAAGAACCAGGCCGCTTGGCGCGTACACGCCGATGAACAGTTGAGTTCCTCCAGCTCGAGAGAGCCTGCTTTGCACGTCAATGGTTGTACCATCGGCGAGGGATTCATCATGGATCTGGTGGTGGAGCGTGGGGTCAGCCCATGCCCAAAAAGCCTTACCGCGAATGCGCATGTCGTTCTCCTACGACGCTAGGTCTATGCTGAAGGATTTATCCACCATGGGCGCATCACCTCCGAATAGCGACCGATTTCCACCGCGCCGGTGAGATACCGGACCGGCGGGTCAAAATGCTCCACAAGAATTTTTTTTTGTATAAGAAGACGCGCGTTGCGAGAAAGAAATCGCGGAAATGACAAATTCCTAGAAGGCCCAGCACGTACTTGGCTGGGCCCGACCCGTTACTTCTCGAGGGTGGCGGCCTGGTTGCCGCCTTCTTCGGCAATCGCTGACAGCTTCTCGTCTGCAGCTTTTTCTTCTGCAAGCGTGTCGGCCAACAGCGAGGCCGCCTCTTCCATACCGAGGTGCTTGGCCATCGCAATTAGGGTGCCGTAGCTGGCGATCTCGTAATGCTCAACCTTCTGGCATGCCCCGATGAGCGCCGCATCGAGCACCGCCCCCTTCTCGATTTCATCTATCAGCTCTTTACTCTCCTCAACCAAACCCTCCATGGCTACGCACTTCATCCGCTTGAGTTTCAATCCAGCGGACTCTACCAACTGGTCAATGCGCTCTATCTGCCCCTGGGTTTCCGCTAGGTGTGAAGTGAACGCATCCGCCAGCAGCGGATTGGTAGATGCCCTAGCCAGACGCGGCAATGCTTTGGTGATCTGCTTCTCAGCGCTGTACACATCCGAAAGCTCATGGATGAACAGGTCTTCAACTGTTTTGCGAGCAACCATCGTCATTCTCCTTGGGTTTGAAAATCGATTTCACTGCAGGGTGTGGCTGACCAAGCTCTCGTGTAAGGATTCAATGGGAAGCTTTGGGGGCAGATCGTTGGGCAGCAGGGAGCCAACGCCGAACATGCTTGTGGCCATCTTTACTCGCATCGCTCGGCAAGCCAGGCGCGAGTCGGCCTCAAACTCTGCTACCGCCGCGCTCATCAAATGCTCAAAGCCGATGCCGACCTGAGCCTTATCCCTCCTTTTCAAAGTGCTCATTGCGGCCTCCCGAAATTCAGTCATCTTTACCGTTGACCAAGCCTGAACCAAGATCCGCGCCGGTGACCGGGTTGCTGGCTGGATCGGACATCGTCCGCAGCTTCATGGCTTCCAATACCGCCAGATCAGGAGCGGCCAGTTCTACCGAAGCGGTGCCATCTCCGCCATCAACGGCAGCCGATGGATTCTCGACGTACTCCCACTCCTCGCCTTCATTCCAAGGGCCGCGCACATTCGGCTCACCCGACATGTTGAAATATTTGTTGGTGAACTCCGGCATGCCTGGGAGCTTGCCCTGAGGGAAGTTAGGCTGGATGGCGTGCAGTGCTTTTTCGAAAGAAAGCTGGTGTGCGATTTCTCGCGTCATCAAGAAACCCAGCGCCTCTTTCACGCCTGGGTCGTCCGTCACGTTCATCAGGCGCTCGTACACGATCTTCGCCCGCGCTTCGGCAGCGATGTTGGAGCGAAAATCAGCTGTCGGTTCACCGATGGTGTCCACATAGGCCGCACTCCAGGGCACCCCTGCCGAGTTGGTAAGCGGAGCGCCGGCGCCGTAGAGGATGCTGGTAATGTGGGAATCGTTACCGGCGCCATTGATTGCTCGGTACAGCTCTCCCTCCTCTTCGACCCCCTCAGCAAGTCGGCCCTTGGCGCCCTTGTTAAGCATCACGATGATCGAGCCTACAATCTCCAGGTGGCTCAGCTCTTCAGTGGCGATGTCCATCAGCAGGTCTTTGCGGCCTGGGTCATCCTCGGCCAGGGCCTGGGTGAAGTATCGACTGGCAGCGGCCAGCTCACCCTGAGCGCCGCCGAACTGCTCCAAAAGCAAGTTGGCAAGGCCGGGATTGGGCTGCGCGACGCGCACGGTATATTGAAGACGCTTGTTATGGATAAACATATTAAATCTCCCAACGGTTGAACCAGCACGCAAATACGTCCTGTGTCCTTTGTGGGAGTTAACGGAGGGATCAATGGTGCAAATCGCCAAAGAGCTCTCAAGACGAATGGACACAATGTGAAAGTTCAAAATCATTTTCCAAATAACTGCAGACAAATAGGTTGCGCACTCAACCGTTCATCAACCTAGCCGAACGCAGTGAATTGAATTCAGCTCTGAATAAATTCACTACATGGAGAGCACTCATGACTAAGCCTGCAGAAAATTTATTGGATTGGCTGCGCGATGCTCACGCGATGGAGCAGCAAGCCGAAAAAATGCTTAAAGCGCAAGCGGAACGGTTGGAGCATTATCCCGATCTTCGTGAGCGAATTACGCAGCACATCACCGAAACGGAAGGACAACAACGGAAATTGGTTGAATGCATAGAGCGCCTAGGAAGGAGCACCTCGACCTTGAAAGACTTAGCAGGCAAGCTCATGGCCTTCGGCCAAGCAGTGGGTGGCATGGCGATGAGCGATGAAGTGGTTAAAGGTGCGATGTCTGGATACGTATTTGAAAATTTTGAAATTGCTTCCTACACGGTACTTATTGAAGCAGCGACGTTCGCAGGGGATGAACTCACTGCCGAGGCCTGCCGGTCGATATTGAAAGAGGAGGTCGCCATGGCCGATTGGCTGAAAGATCACCTTCCCGAGATAACTCGAGCTTTCTTGAGCCGGTCGGCTGCTCCCGGTGAAGAAGCAAAACGGTGATCAGTTCTGTGAGCCGTATGTCACAACGTGCGGCTCACAACAATCCGAGCTAAGGGACAACAATGAAAAGCGCATCTGACGTACACTGCTGCCACTCAAAAACTAAAGGCCCCCTACCCAAAACCCTAAGTTTTAGCATACTCCACTTCAGTATTGCCTTTGCGGTCGCCTATCTACTTACAGGCTCGGCTCTCACAGGCGGGCTAATCGCGGTTATTGAGCCCACTTGTAACACCATCGCTTTTTATTTTCACGAACGAATATGGCGGCGAATCGAAAAAAACTGACAGCATTGCTACAGGATTTTTCGCTCTTCTAAGAGAACTTACTTGAGAATAATTGAATTCATGATAGTTAAACGACACTTCCTGAGTTCTTGACGTCACTCAACCACTGCCTAGGGACATAACGCATCGATACGTTACTTCGAAAAGGAATAGAAAAATGGAGTGAAACAAGCCAGGACTGGCCCAGTGCTAGCAGATAGATAAAGCATTGCTGTGGCAGCGCTTGGAGCAGAATAATGAAAATCAAAAGCGGCAAGCCACACATTGCGAACCCGTGCCCTCACAAGTATATAAGAAAGGCTTATTATCTTGGTTTGCCTGGCGAAGACTACGTATGCGTCGCCTGCGGTGAAAGCCGCCCAGAATCGGAATGGCCTAACTTTTTACGCCGAAACGAGCCGAACTCTAGCAGCCCTTGATTAGAAAATAAGGCGCCCCTCGCTATCCTAAACGCGCTCGTCCCCGACCACTCATCTCAATTCGCCCTGATTAAGCGCCTGCCGCATACAGCACCGTTGAATACATTGTCGGGTCTTCATTATTCAGCCAATGTGCGAGCATAGTCCAGTCAAAAAAAAGCTCGCCTCACGGCGAGCCTCATCCCCAAGCCTTCGAGGATAGTTTCACCGCTGGTGACGCCCCTGATTAGGTGCCGCTTTCTGAGCGGTAGAATCGTGCGATGAGCCCACAGCACCATCCGGGCGATGAGCATCGTTATCTCGCTCTTCCTCGCCGTGCGATTTCCGTAGGTCTAGTTCCTTATAATGCCCTTCTCTGGTCATGCTGCCGCTCCTACCCTTTGCTGTGTTCAGGAGATGTCGGCCCAGTGCCGCGCTTGATCCCCCGTGGCCCTGCGACGCCCCATATAGCCAAGCCAACCACCGGCAACACGAGCAGTATCAAAGCCCACAGCACCTTGACTGCATCTGACTTGTCGCTTCGAAAAACGCTGACCATTACCCAGAGATCAACCAGCAGAATGATGGCCGCCACGGCAATCCAGAAGTACGTTGCGAGATCACCCATTTCCGTTTCTCCCGATGTCCAATTGGATAGCCGCAGCGATAACACGGTAGGTCTGCTGCCCCTATACATAAGGGAAGGGGGAAATCTGGACAAAGTTCAGACGATTTTTTCGGCATGGGACAGGCGGCTAAATAAGCGCTGAACCAATTGCCCGAGGGTTGCGTCCACCGCTAAAGAACAAGCGAGTCGATACCCTCATGGCAACCGAACCTGTACTGGCCGCGCTCGGCTACCTCAAGGACAATCAGTTGATTCTTTCCACCGCCGAATCTTGTACTGCAGGCTGCATGGTGGCGCTGTTGGCGACGGTACCTGGCACTGGGGAGGTACTGGAGAGTGGTTATGTCGTCTATTCACCGAGTGCGAAAAAGCGTTTGCTGGGGGTCAGTTCCGAGACCATCGAGCGCTACGGGCTCACTAGCGAGCCTGTGGCGTGGGAAATGGCGTTGGGTGCATTGCGAGACAGCGATGCCAATGTGGTAATCGCAACAACAGGAGTAGCGGGGCCTACCGACGAATCTGGGGTACCTCCAGGGACGATGTGCTTTGCTTGGGCCTTTGCTGGCGAGCCTGCTGCGGTTTTTACATGTACTCAGCGTTTCTTCGGCGAGAGAGCGGAGGTGATGCAACAAGGCGCGCTGTTCGGTCTGACGCGCCTTGCTCATTACCATCAACGCTGGCTTCGCGGCGAACGCGCCTGAGGGCACATGAAATGCCGAACGATGAGATGATATCCAGAAGTCACCCGATCCAGGAGAACATGCCCATGCAGAAGCGCGTTTGGCGCTTCGAACGTGTGGGGTGGTATGTGCTGGTGATCATCGTATTGCTAGCCTTGGCAGGGCTGTTCGGCGACGGCCCACTAAGCGATGCCGAGGTGGTGAGCCAGGATGGTCGATTAAAAGTTGAATATCAACGCCTCAGTCGCAGTGGCACCACCGACAATCTTTTCATCACAATTCAGGGGAGCCCTGGTCAGCCAGTGATGGTTGAACTTGAGGGGCCGCTACTGCGCGAGGCCAGTATCGAGACTATGCAGCCCGAACCCCTGGTGTCGATCTCCCATGGCCCAGCCCTGCGGCTGCAATTGGGTACCAGCAAGGGTGGTATGGCCACCTTGTACCTGACACTGCGAAGTGGGCACGTGGGTAGCTTGGAAGGGGTTGTGAGGTCGGGCTCGAACACCGAAGTCCACTTTTCCACATTTCTCTACCCCTAGGAGGGCGTCATGGATTCGATCCTGCGAGCTGCTGGGATGTATGTCGCCCTTATGCTGCTGTTCCGCGTAGCCGGGCGGCGTTCCCTGGCCGATCTGACCACCTTCGATTTCGTCTTGCTGCTGATCATCGGGGAAGCCACGCAGCAGGCTCTTCTGGGCGAGGATTTCTCGTTTACCAACGCCGTGCTGGTGATCGCCACCTTGATCGTGGTCGATGTGGGCTTGTCTCTTGCCAAGCTGAACTCCCGACCGCTGGCCCGCTTTCTCGATGGCCACTCAACCCTGGTGGTTGAGCACGGACAGTTCTTGCATCAGCGAATGCGCCGATCTCGTCTAACCGAGGATGACATTCTCGAATCAGCACGAGATAGCCAGGGAATAGAATCGGTGGAGCAAATCAAATTTGCGATTGTGGAGCGGAACGGAAAAATCTCGATAATTCCAAAGGAATGAGTGAAGCCAGCGATTGCAGCATTAGGGCTTGGTGAAGCTCGACGCCGCGAATCCAGGCATGACGAAATGTGCCAAGCGCCTTCCCCTTCTCTGCATCGCATCAGCGGCTACTTCATTCCGATCCGCGTTTTCATTTCCAGGGTGATCAATTGCTCAATGGTCGGCATAGCATCCCACGGGTCATCGCCACCCAGTTCATCCAGACGCTCCTGAACATTCTTGATGTTCCATTTGGCCGCCGATTGTAGCTCGACGAGCTCCTCCTTGAAAATCGGCACCGATACCGGCAGTCCCTCCCTCGCCCGCGCCGAGAAGACGTTGGCAGTGGTGGCCCCTTTGCCGTTGCGCAGGTAGTCGATGAAGATCTTACCGATACGATTCTTTGGGCCTAACACGGCAGAGAATCGATCCGGGATCAGCTTGGCGATGTACTTCACGATGGACTGACTGAAGTGCTTCACTTCTTCCCACGAAGCTTTAGGCGTGAGCGGTACCATGATGTGGATGCCCTTGCCCCCACTGGTTTTGAGAAACGACTGCAGCCCCAATTCATCGAGCACCACCAAGGTCAGCTGAGTGGCTTCGACCATGGCCTTCCAGGGCAGCGCGGGATCAGGATCGAGATCCAACACGAAGCGGTCTGGCTGCTCGATGTGCTCGGTCGTGCCATTCCAGGAATGCAGCTCGATGGTGCTCATCTGCACGGCACCGACCAGAGCCTCGACGCTGTTGATGACCATGCCCGCTTTGCCTGCTTCTGCTTTCGGCACCATCGTGATGTTCGGGATGGCGAGGCGGTCAGCGTTCTTCTGGAAAAACAGCTCACCGGAAATCCCCTCGGGCGCCCTGACCAGCGCGATGGGTCGATCTTTCAGGTGAGGCAGAAGCCAGGGTGAGACCTGCGCGTAATATTCGGCCAGGTCTCGTTTGGTAAGACCACTGCTGGGATCAATCACACGTTCAGGGTGGGTAATCCGTACCTTGGTCGTGGCGGCCTTGTCGTCCGATTTCGCTTTGGCTGACCTTCGCTCTTTCGGCGCAGGCGCCGGCTTCTCCTCCGTTATGTCCTGGACAGGCTTGTCCGTCCGGATACCTTGGAACACCGCGTGCCTGACTACACCGTCCGAGGTGATCTCCGCGAAGCTGACCTCAGCCAGCAGTGTCGGCTGCAGCCAGTGGATGCCTCTACCATCAACACCTTTCGGTGGATTCACTACCGGCACCTTTTTCTGCTCCAACGGCAGCAGTGTCTGCAGGATCGTGGCGAGTGTCGATTCCGTGAAGCCCGTCCCGACCTTGCCGGCGTACTTCAGATCGCCGCTATCCTGGTCGGTTAGCGCAAGGACAAGTGCGCCAAAACCGGTTCTCGCTCCTTTCGGGTCGGTGTAGCCGACGATGACGAACTCCTGGCGATGCTTGCACTTGAGCTTGATCCACGTGTCACTGCGCCGGGATACGTAAGGACTGCCCAATCGCTTGCCAATCAGTCCTTCCATGCGCATCTGGCAGGCACTGTTCATCAATGCGTCGACGTCTTCGGTGAAGTCTTCGGAGAACCTCAGCAGCGGGTCGGTCGAGTCAGAGAGAATCTGCTTTAGCAGTCCACGGCGGCTCTCAACCGGCACCTGTCGAAGATCGGCGCCGTTGAGATACGGCAGGTCGAACAGGTAGTAGACGATGCCGTGGCTCTTGCCGGCGTCGAATGCATTCTGTAGCAGCTGGAAGTCGGGCACGCCGTTTTCATCCGGGATGACAATCTCGCCATCCAGCCAAGCCGTTTCGAGCCCGAGCGAGGCGATTGCAGCCGCCTGCTTGGGCAACTTCGCAGTCCAATCATGACCATTGCGGGTAAACAGCCGGACGTCATCCCCATCGACGCGACACAGCATGCGATAGCCATCGAACTTGATTTCGTAGCGCCACTCCTCGCTTCGAGGGCTGGATTCGACCAGCGTCGCTAGCTGTGGAGAGAGCTTCTCTGGCAGCGCTGCAGCCACGGCGCCCTCTGTGCTCGGCCCGGTGGCGCTGGCGGGAGGGTTCGGCTTGGATGACCCCGCCTTGGCCCGACCGGGTTTCTTGGGGATGATGGTGCGGTCGCTGAGCACGCTGTTAGGCATCTCGACCACAACGTCGAAATCAGCGAGCGGCTTAGCGGCCTCGTCCTGATGCTTGATCAGAAACCATTGCTCCTGCTTACCCTCGATGTTCGTCCGGACAAGGTTCCACAGGCCCGAGAGCTTTTCACCCTGCAGCTCAAACTTCATACGACCTTTCTTGTAGGCCTCAGCCGGATCGCCCTGGTGAAGCCATATTCCACGATCCCAAACGATCACATCCCCGGCACCGTAGTGACCCTCCGGTATCGTGCCTTCAAATGAAGCGTAATCGAGAGGGTGATCTTCGACATGCACCGAGAGGCGCTTTACCTTGGGATCCAGGCATGGGCCTTTGGGTATCGCCCAGCTTTTGAGCGTGCCGTCGAGCTCCAGGCGGAAGTCGTAGTGCAGTCGTGTGGCATCGTGCTTTTGAACGCAAAACTGCAAGGCATGAGCAGCTGCGCGCTTCGAACGCCGAGCGGATTTCCCTGCTCCCGATGGTTCCGGTGAGGCGTTGAAATCACGCATCCGGTTGTATTTTTCCAAGCCTGGGATGGTCGCATCGCCCTCCTCCACGTCGTCCCTTCCGATAAGCGTCTGAACCAGCTCATCGAGGGAAACGCCTTGCTTGCTGGCTTCAGCCGTGAGGGTCTGGACAACCATGGTGTCACGCAGGGCCGACAGCGGCTCGCCAGCCTCCAGCGCTTCCGCTTCACTCAAGCCTTGGACTTGGGCAAGCGCGTCCGGGTGTTCCGTCGCGAAGATCATGAATGCCAGGGCCGTGTCGTCCATTCACCGAATCCTCTCTGAGACCATGTCCAAATTCGAGGAGGCAAAAAGAACTTCAGTTCAGCGTGAGAGCCGAATGGGCAAGGTCTCGAGCTGTTCTACTGGGATGCTAAGAGTTGGCTCGCCACAGTCCGTGAAGCAGCTTTCTTAACGCAACCCGTCGGGCAAAGCGAAATTCAGGTGTGCGAAACAGTGGCTTTTACCCCTCCGAATTGAACACAGACTTTCCTGTGTGACACATGAGGTGAAAGATCATGGCTAACAATCAAGGTGATCGCGGCAATCAAGGCGGCACCGCACAGAACAACCCAGGCAATTTTGCCAACGACCGCGAGAAAGCGTCCGAAGCCGGGCGCGAGGGCGGACAATCCTCGAGCGGCAACTTCGCCAATGACCGTGAGCGAGCCTCTGAGGCTGGCCCCAAAGGTGGACAGAACAGCCATGGCGGTGGCCGCAACAGCGAAAGCCGCTAAGCCTTGATGAGCTTTGCCAGGGTGAGCGTCACCCTGGCATCTTTGAAACAGACTGTAGGCCTACTGACGACCGCAGCATCAAAGCAAAATAGGCAGCAGCGGCCTTCCTCTTGCCCGAAGCCGTCTGCCGATGACGAGAAGAAGCGCTGACGCTGCCATCATGAACAGGCTCCCCACCATCGAGGCGCGAGGGGCATTACTAAAATCCATCAACGTGATAGTCAGCAGTACCAGCGTACCGACGAGCCCTGCACTGCCAAGCACCATAAGAAACCAACCAGATCTACGCATTGTATTCCCCTGCTCGAGGATGAAGAAACCATTCACAGGAAGTGCTAGGCCGTGCTTCAACGAAAGCACAGCCGGGCTGAATCACCATCCGAGGCGCTCGGCAAAAAACTGCCGGTATGCGGTACGGATCTGTGCGGGCACCTTGTTCAGGTAATCCCTGGCGTGAGTTCGTTATGAGGGGAGCCCACAGTACATCGACCGTAGCGGCGCCAAGGCATATTGCTGTCGCCAGTTCCCCCCCATCAGCGACCCTTGAAAATTCGATAGGGAGTGCTGGGCCGTCCGCTCGCCAGTCTCCCGCCAGACGAAGCTCCCCAGGTATCCAAATCAGTGATCCCCATCCCAAGCAACCGATCCTCACACTCGCTCCTTGGCAGCCTTGTGGCTACGAATGACCTAAAGCGAAGACAGCGGCGTCGGAACTTCGACTCAATCGAGATCTGTTAGCGGGTTGGTCACCATTGGTCAGGAGCAAGCAACGCTGTGCTCGGAGGATCCACTAACGAGTACAACAACAAGGATCGAGCTCTATGGCACAGAAGGTTTTGTTGGTTGAAGACGATGACATCCTGCGCTGCCTGATGGCCGACGCCGTGACACACTTCGGCTACCAGGTCGTCGAGTGCAGCAACGCCGACGACGCCCTTCGTAGGTTAAACGCCGAGCCGTTTGCTCTCGTCATTACGGACGTGAACATGCCAGGCACCACTGATGGGCTCGGGCTCGCCAAAACGCTCTGGTCAACCAACCGCGACCTTCCCGTCATCATCATTTCTGGGCGCACGGTTTTACTTCCAGGCTGCCTCCCTGTTAATGCCAGGTACATCACCAAGCCGTGCACCCTTGATGCGCTCGGAGACACCATCAGCGAACTGCTTGCCGCTGCAGACCCGCATTAACCGTGGCGCTCGAGGACTGACTATGTTCCGTGGGCCAGGCACGAGGCAGTCGAGTCGTACCCGCAGGACACAACACACCGGCTTCCACCCCCAACATGACTGACTCCAAAGCTCGAAGCCCAAACATGCGGCTGTTAGTCAGGCCGAGCAAATGTAAAAAAAGATTTCTGAACAGTTTGAGGGTCAATGGAACATGTGCAACGTGTTCAAAAGGAAAAGCATCATGAAATTCGCGCAGTTCTGCCAATGGCTTTCCAACCATGCTGGCAGGCCAACTACTTTCCTCATCGCCATCGTACTGATTGGAATGTGGGCAGCCTCGGGGCCATGTTTTCACTCCAACGATACCTGGCAGCTCATCATCAACACCTCCACAACGATCATCACCTTTCTGATGGTTTTACTGATCCAGAACACCCATGATCGAGTCCCCTGCCATTGCTTGGCCAATCGCGGATAGTAACTCCTCAACCGACCACGGCTTGAACAGGAATGTCACAGGAGGTGCACCGGTGGGCTGCAACTGATACCCAGAAGTGAGAATGGCGGGAATATGAGGCCATTTTTCAGCGACCATCTGCAAAAATTCCAAGCCCTTGAGGGCTCCAGGAACGCCGTGATCGGCAATCACCAATGAACAAGCGCCGTGATTTTCAAGAAGACCAATCAGCGCATCCTCGGCGTTGCCAAAACTCGCTACACAAGCGCCCAGCTCAGTGAGAATCTGGGCCAGCACCATATTGAGGGTTTCGTCGTCTTCCACGATCAGCACATGGTGCCCGCTTAACGATAGTCCGTCAGCTTCTAACCTCATTTGAACCACCGCCATGAGAAGACTGAGCGTGCCGCGATCAGCGGAGCGGTTCGCTCAAGGCCGTTGGCCGTTTCGACAATCATGCCGAGACGCTGCTTGAAAGTCTCCAACGAACGTCAGAAAGACCGTAACGCTCCGCCATGAGACGGCCCACCTTGCGAATGTTTTGCTGTGCGAACCTTGGGATCACTCCAATCCCGGCGTCACAGCTCGCCCAATGCCAGGCCTCCGCATTGGACATATTTTCCAAGCGGATGACAAATTGCTTGGACGCTCCGCGAAGCTGATAGTCAATGACGTAAAGTTTCAGTGAAGACATATGATTCAGGCTCCTGTCGATAAGATATGGAGCCGACGTAACTGCATTAAATTCAAAAAGTTTCACGACTAAAGCTTGTACAAAAACAAGAATATGTACAACATTTTTGGCGACAGACGTGGCCCACTCCTACGGTCAAAAGAGTAGGCTTGAGGTTCCGTTCTGGCCGTTGTCGCACGGGGCGGAGTGCTGGCTTACCGGCTATAGTTCACGGCTGACCTGGGGTGGCAGTAGCCAAAGAAGAGGTAGACGATGCGACTCCCCGACTTCATCGAAGCGAATCTTGAACTGATCCTCCAAGCGTGGGAGCGCTTTGCCAGAGACATTGATGTCCCTAGACAGGATCTGGCGGCCAGTGCGCTAAGAAACCATGCAGAACAGCTACTCAAGGCTGCCGCCCTGGACATGCGAACTCCGCAAACACAACGACAGCAAATAAGAAAATCCCAAGGCCTGGCGCCGCAGATTGACCAAGAAACTGCAGCACAAACGCACGCCATTCTCAGGCTTATAGACGGGTTCTCCATGGATCAAATGGTGTCGGAATTTCGCGCCTTGAGATCCAGCGTGTTACGACTGTGGCTGGCAGAGGAAGCGTTCAGCTCACCTTCGCAAATCGAGGACATGGTGCGTTTTAACGAGGCCATTGACCAGGCGCTGGTGGAGTCAATCAGCGCCTACGGTCAAGCTGTCGAAACGACCCGAAAAATGGTTTTAGGCGTGCTGGGACATGATTTGCGAGCCCCCCTGACAGCGATACTGATGGGCGCTGACTTACTGAGAAAAAGCCAAACGCTCTCGGATCGAGAAAAAGACATTGCTGCTCAGGTTGGGGTCAGCGCCCGCCGAGCCAATCGTATGGTCAACGATTTGGTCGACCTCGCACGATGCAACCTTGGCACCGGTATTCCGGTTGTCAAAAGTCCCACCGAGCTGAATTTGATCTGCCGCACGACAATCAAGGAACTGAGTTCTGGGGAGCCAAACGCGACGATTATATTCAATGATACCGATCCGGTCGTGGGTGGTTTTGATCCAGAGCGAATGGCTCAGGTATTTACCAACCTGATTGGTAATGCAGTCAGGCATGGTGACCTGCAGCAGCCAATCCAGGTCGCCCTCAAAGGCAGCCACAACACAATGACCTTCGAAGTCAGAAACGCCGGAGAGCCCATCTCTCCAGCCGCTATGCCATCCTTGTTTGATCCTGGTCGTCGATACTCTGGTTATACCGAGACGGGTAGCAAAGCTTCCCAAGGCCTGGGGTTAGGCCTTTTCATCGCAGCTGAAATCGTCGCCAGTCATGGAGGGAAAATCGACGTGTCATCCTCTGAAGAGAGCGGCACCTGCTTCAGCGTGACGATCCCGCTGTAGAGCGGTGCTCAAGGAGGGCTGCTGCTTCACGCATAAAAATCTCGAGAGTTTTAGGGCCAACCCCTTCGAAGCTCAAAAGCCAGGCCTGGAAGGCAGAGGTGTCCAACTCGTTCTTTTTCAGCGAGATCAACTGAACATCGAGTTCGCTAGCGGCCCGAACACTCAAAGCATGAAGCCGCTTCGCCGTGGACTCGTCGTATCGCGCGTAACCTGCCTGGCCTAGGAGTCTTACGAGATCCCGATGGGAACAGCGGGCCAACTTCTCCGGCGTATCCAGGCCATGCCGATCAACCAAGTTCCGGTACTCCTCCACGGCGAAGGAGGAACGAATCCTCTTCCCGATCAGGAAGCTCGCGAGCAGCCACTTGTACAGCCCATGCCCGGTCGAATCGCTGACACTGATACCCAGGCCTGCAGCGGTAACTGGTATCACCCCTTCGAACGCCTCGGGTCAGCCGAACGTGGGTAGGTACGCTCTTCTTCGATAGTGCCGTCAGCTTTAT
>Ga0213823_1000148_pt1 | contig 74448 bp, 62 predicted proteins | sample MC6MC0907MG_FD_179887 | JGI IMG/M metagenome (GOLD analysis project Ga0213823, IMG submission 179887) | Enriched soil aggregate microbial communities from Iowa State University, Ames, United States - MC6-MC0907-MG | ecosystem: Environmental > Terrestrial > Soil > Unclassified | place: USA: Iowa...
AGGAGAAGTACAGGCCGTTGGCCGGCACGGCACGGCGTGACAGCTTCTCGAACGCGCGGGGGGCATCACCTTCCTGGGCCAGGCCGAACAGCATGCGGCTGGTGGAGAACACGCCGCTGTTGGCCGATGAGGCCGCCGAGGTCAGCACCACGAAGTTGATGATACTGGCCGCCGCTGGCAGGCCAGCCAGCACGAACAATTCCACGAACGGGCTCTTGCCCGGTACCACGTCACGCCATGGGGTCACGGCCATGATCGCGATCAGCGCCAGCACGTAGAACACGATGATACGGATCGGGATCGAGTTGATCGCCCGTGGCAGGGTGCGTTCGGGGTCTTTCGCTTCGGCGGCGGTGGTGCCGACCAGTTCGATACCGACAAAAGCGAACACGGCAATCTGGAAACCGGCGAAGAAGCCCAGCAGGCCATTGGGGAACATGCCGCCGTCATTCCACAGGTTGGCCAGTTGCGCGGTGCGCCCGCTCGGCGATTCGAAACCGGTGATGACCATGTACAGGCCGGTGGCGACCAGGCCGAGGATGGCGACGATCTTGATCAGGGCGAACCAGAACTCGAGCTCGCCGAACATCTTCACCGTCACCAGGTTCAGCGCCAGCAGCACGCCCACACAGGTCAGTGCGGGTATCCATTGCGGCAGGTCGGGGAACCAGAACTGCGTGTAGGCGGCGATCGCGACCACATCGGCAATACCGGTGACCACCCAGCAGAACCAGTAGGTCCAGCCGGTGAAGTAGCCGGCCCAGGGCCCGAGCAGGTCGGCGGAGAAGTCGATGAACGACTTGTAGTTGAGGTTCGACAGCAGCAGTTCGCCCATGGCACGCATGACGAAGAACAGCATGAAGCCGATGATCATGTAGACGAAAATGATCGATGGCCCCGCCAGGCTGATGGTCTTGCCCGAGCCCATGAACAGGCCGGTGCCGATGGCGCCGCCAATGGCGATCAGCTGGATGTGGCGGTTGGTCAGGTTGCGCTGCAGGTGCTGGTCTTCAGCAGGAGGGGAAGAGGTCCGGGTCATTGGCTGCATTCCATTGAGGGTCAGTCTTTTTGTGAAAGCCGAGTAGGCTAACACGGGCGTCCCAATTCGGGGCGCGACAGATCGACACGACCTTTGTGGAGCGCTTGCTGGCCTCTTCGCGGGACCAGCCCGCTCCCACAGAGCTCATAGCGCTACCGACTTTGTGGAAGCGGGCTTGCCCCGCGAAGAGGCCCGTGAGACCACTGCAAGGGTCAGGCGCTGGCCAGTACCCGACGGCGGCGCACCACCAGGCTATCCACCACCCACATCACCACCATCGACAGCCCCACCAGCGGGAACATCACCCCCAGCAGCACCATCACCCCGACCGCCGCCTTCCAGCGCGGCAGGTCATGGCGCAGCGGCGGCACCCCCAACCCTCCAGCCGGCCGGCGCTTCCACCACATCACCAAGCCGCTCACCGAACCCAGCAGGATCATCAGGCACACCAGCAAAATGATGATCTGGTTCAGCGCGCCGAACATCTTGCCCTCATGCAGCATCACGCCCAGCTCGGTGGCGCGGGCTACCGGGCTGTAGTCCTGCCAGCGCACGTCGGCCAGCACCTTGCCGGTGTATTGGTCGACATGCAGGGTGGCATCGTTGCGCGGGTCGTCGGCGAACACCGCGATGGTGAATACGCCGTCTGCCGTGGTCGGCAGGGTGATGCTGTAGCCCGGCTCGACCTGACGCGCCGTGGCGATGTCCTCGACCTGCTGTACGCTGACCAGCGGCGCCGCCGGGGCGTTCGACATCATGTGATGCCCGGCGTGTTCTGCATGCGCGCCGGATTGCGGCATCGGTGTGTTTTCCATGGCCCAAGGCACCGTCTGGCGGTGGGCATGGTTCAGTTCACCAGCCTGTTGATCGGACTTGGGTACGTCGTTCCACATGGCGGCTGGAAAGCGGTTCCACAAATCGGCGTACTGCTTGCCCCACAGGCCGGTCCAGGTCATGCCGCTAAGCAACATCAGCAACAGCAACGCCGATCCCCAGAACCCGGTCACCGCATGCAGGTCGCGCCACAACAGCCGACCGCGTGCGCTCAGGCGTGGCCAGAGCACGCCAGCGCCATTGCGCCCCCGCGGCCACCACAGGTACAGGCCGGACACCACCAGCACGATGCCCCAGCCGGCAGCCAGCTCCACCAGGCGGTCGCCCAGCGTGCCGACCATCAGCTCGCCATGCAGGGCGCGGGCGACGGCCTGCAGGTTTTGCTTGGCGTCCTGCTCGCCGAGGATCTTGCCGCTGTAGGGGTCAACGAACACATTCAGCTCGCGGCCGCTGTCGTGCACCACGAACTGCGCGCTGCGCTCGGCATCGATAGGCGGCAGATACTGGCCGACATGGCCCTTGGGGTAGGCCTGGCGCACCTCGGCCAGCATCAGGTCGGCGCCCTGCCGGTGATGGCCGGCCTCGACCACCATCAGGTCACGGTACAGCAGCGGGTCCAGCTGCGGTTTGAACAGGTAGATGATCCCGGTGATCGCCAGCAGGATCATGAACGGTGCCACGAACAGCCCCGCATAGAAGTGCCAACGCCAGGCCAGGTTATAGAAATTGACGCGTGTTCCTCTCATGGGAACCTCCTGTTTGACCAGCAGATGGGCGCAACCGAGGCTGCGCCCGTTGTTGTTGTCAGAAGCTGAAATCGACCTTGGTCCAGAACGTCCTGCCTGGCTCGTTCACCGGCTGTGGATCGGTGGCTGGGTAGCCGAACCCGGCATTCCCTGCCAGGTTCAGGTGCTCGGCGTAGGTTTTGTCGAACAGGTTGTCGACCCCTGCGCTGAGCTTGAGGTTTTTGTTCACCTTGTAGGCACCGTTGAGCGAGAACACGCCGAAGCCTGCGCTTTTCTCGTAGTCCTTGCCCACCACGTTGCCCTGGTTCTCGGCGATGCGGTTTTGCGCCGACACCAGCCGCCACAATGCCCCTGCACTCCAGGTGTCACGGCTGTAGGTCAGGCCAAGGCGGCTTTCCAGGGGCGGCATCTGCGGCAGCGCCTTGCCGTCACTGCTGTTCTTGCCCCAGGCGTAGGCCAGCGTGGCATCGGCTTTCCAGTTTTCCGTCAGTTTGTAGGCGGCGCCCAGCTCGCCGCCCATGATGCGGGCGTCGATGTTCTGCGCCTGGGAGGTGCTCATGCCCATCATGCCGGTGCGGTAGTCGAACAGGATGTAATCGCGAATCTGCCCGACATAGCCCGAGGCCCAGGCCTCCAGGCGTTCATCGCGGTACTGGATGCCGAAATCGAGCTGGGTGGTCTTCTCGGGCTTGATACCGTCGAAGGCGTTGGCCGCACCAGGCGGCGCCAGCTTGGGCGAGAACAGCTCCCAGTAGTCCGGGAAGCGCTGCGCGTGGCCAAGGCCGATGTAAGTGGTGGCCGGGACAGCCGCCAGGTCGTGCTCGTAACGCACGAAGCCGCTGGGCAGGGTGTCGGCGCGGGTATCGCCTGCGGTGGCGCTACCCGTGCGCAGGTCGCGGGCCGAGGCGCGGTCCAGGCGGGCGCCGGTGATCAGCCGGTCAACACCTGTGGCGTACCAGGTGAGTTCGCCGAAGGCACCGTAGTTGTGGAAGTCGGCGTCCTTGGTCCAGGGTTGGCCCTTGTGCGCATCGACGCCCATGCCACCACGCTGGCGGTGTTCGTTGGTTTGCGCGTCGATGCCGCTGATCAGTTGCACGTCTGCCCAGCGCCAGGTTGCCTTGACCCGTGCACCCATGGTGCGGCGGTCGACGTTGCTGACCATGGGCATGCCCATCATGCCGCTGCCCGATGGCGTGCGCAGGCTGTAGTTGTCCATCACGTGGTCGGCGTAGTTGTAGTAAACCTGCGCCTCGACCTTGTCGAGTACCTCGCCGAGGTTGGACTTTTCAAAGCGCAGGCCCAGGCTTTCGCGCTTGAACTGCGAGCCGTCCATGCCACGCCCGGCATAGCGGGCTTCGCCGTCGCCCTTGCCGGCAGTGAGTTCCAGCAGAGTGTCCTGGTCTGGCGTCCAGCCCAGGGTCACATCGCCGTTCCATTTGTCCCAGCGCGAGGGCACGGTGTCGCCGTTGCCATCGTGGTAGTCGTCAGCGCGCGACTGGTTGCCGACGAAGCGCGCGTAGGCCTGGCTGTTGCCAGCGGCGGCGTCGAGCACTTTGTCGAAGCGGCCGTTGGAGCCGGCCAGCAGGCTGGCGTTGACGCGGCTACCAAGGGTGCCGAACTTCTCTGGCTCACGTTCGAAGAGGATGGTCCCCGCCGAGCCGCCCGGGCCCCAGATCACACTTTGCGGGCCCTTGATGACGGTGAGGCGGTCGTACGTTTCGGGTGCGATGTACGAGGTCGGTGCGTCCATGCGGTTGGGGCAGGCCCCGAGCATCACGCCGCCGTTGGTGAGAATGTTCAGGCGCGAGCCGAACATGCCGCGCAGCACCGGGTCACCGTTGGTGCCCCCGGCACGGATGGCCGAAAAGCCTGGGATGGTCTTGAGGTAATCGGCGCCATCGCTGGCCGGTACGGGCTGGCGTGGGTCTTTCGGGTTGGTGACCACGGTCAGCGGCGAGCTTGGCGCAATGGCGGTGATCACCGTCGGGCTCAGCTCGGGCAGCGTTTGCTCGTGGCCTTCGTGGCCAGGGTCGGCGGCGATGGCCATGGGCGCGAGCAGCGAGCCGCACAACGCGGCGAATGTCCCGCGCAGGGCGGGGGCGAAAACAGGGGTGCAGCCGGACATAGTGATTCCAGTCGATCAGTCATGAGTCGGCGCGAAGCTCCAGGCTTCGTGCGGCAAAAGGTGATGTCAGATGCTGATCGAAAGCGGCGGCGCGCGGCTGCGCGCACCGGGGAAGACGGCCTGCCGGGCATGGCCTTGGTGCGTGGGCGTGGCGGTCAGGGTGGTCGGGGCGACGTGACCGGCGCTGAGCGGGCTGAGGGTTTGTGGTAACGCGGGGCAGTTGAACAGCAGGCTGCAGTAGCCGCACTTTTCCCACATCACATGCAGCTGGCCATCATCGCCGTGGCCGTTATGCGCGTCGCCATGCTGATGCTCCATGGACATGCTCATGTCCATCGGCATGCTCATGCCCGCGTGGTGCTCCATCGGCATCGACTGGGAAACCAGCGGGCCGATGAAAATCATCCACATGGCGAACAGGCTCAGCCAGCCGCCACCGACGCGCCTGCGTTCAGGGCGGGTGGTACGGCTGCGGCCGTTGCAGGGCAGGCTCATGTTGGCGAGCGCCGGTCAGCTAGCGGTCAGTGCGCGTGTTCGTGGCCTTGCGGCTGGTCCGCCGGCGGCTGCTTCTGCACAGCCACGTCGACGGTGATGTCGCCGGCCTTTTCGAAGTGCAGTGTCAACGGGAAGCGCTTGCCGTCGACCAGCAGGCTGCGGTCCTTGGGCTGCATCAGCATCACATGGTAGGCGCTGGGGGCGAAGACCAGGTCCTTGCCGGCCGGCACGGTCACGTTGGGCACCTGCTGCATCTTCATGGCGCCGCTGGCGCTCATCGTATGCTCGTGCAGTTGTGCATCTGCAGTGATCGGGCTGTCGACGCTCAGCAGGCGGTCATCTGCCTTGCCGTTGTTGTGCACGATGAAATAGGCCGCGACGTTGGGCGCATTCGGTGGCAACGCCAGCGACCACGGGTGGGCGATGTGCAGGTCGCCCACGGTGTATTCATGGGCATTGGCGAAGGCGCCGGGCAGCAGCAAGGCGGCCACGATGAGAGCTTGCTTGAGCATGGTGTGAGTCTCCGTTCTGTTCAGGTTCAGGCAGACAGCGTGATGAACTCAGACCAGGGGAGGGGCACGGGGGTTGAGCGCAGGCCATAGCTGGCGCGGCGTCGGTTGGTAGGTAGCGAGCGGCGGTGGATACCCGGCCAGCAGCGTGGGCGGGTTGTGCAGCTGCGGCGGATAGCCTGGCAGCGCCAGCAGCGGTGCGGCGCCAGAGCAGCACCAGCAGTGCTGCATGCTGGAATGCTGGTCGCTTTGGGTGCCGAGGTCGATCTTGGCCAAGGCCTGGACATCGACCTTGGCCTTGCCGGCCAGGCTGGAACAGAAAGCCCCCCACAGCAGCTGTTCGGCCGGGCCCTTGGGCGCGGCAGAGGACAGCGGCATGGCCAGCAGGTTGAACAGCACTGCTAGGCAGGCTATCCAGGCAATGTGCCGACGTGGGGGCATGGAGAGATCCGGTCAGGAATCGTGGCGGGTATTGTAAGGCGGAGTATAGGTAAAAATGGCGGGGTGCGGTGAAGTGACGCAGGTGGTGTGACATCTGGGGCTGCACAGCGGCCCCGGTGATATCAAGCCTTGTTGCGGCCCATCAGGCCACGGACGGTCTCCTGCAGATCCGCCGGCAGCACCACAACCTTGGCGTTGTTGCTGTTTGCCAGGTTCTCCATGGCGCCGATGTAGCGCTCGCCCAGCAGGTACATGGCCGGTACCGTCTCGTTGCCCACGGCTTCCTTGACCAGCGAGATCGCCCGCGCCGAAGCCTCGGCCAGGTTGATCTGCGCCTCGGCATCCAGCTTGGCCGACTGCAGCCGTGCTTGCGCTTCGAGAATCGCCGCCTGCTTGGCACCTTCGGCACGGGTCACGTCGGCTTTACGCTCACGTTCCGCGGCGGCCTGGCGCTCCATGGCCAGCTGCATGTTTTCGGACGGCTTGATGTCCTGGATTTCCACCGAACGCACCGTGACGCCCCAGTCTTCGGTCTGTTCGGACATCGCTTCGCGCAGGCGCGCCTTGATCTGCTCGCGGCTCGACAGCGCTTCGTCCAGGTCCATGGCGCCGACGATGGCGCGCAGCGAGGTCATGGTCAGGCTGGTGACGGCAAACGAGAAGTCCTGTACGCCATAGGAAGCCTTCTGCGGGTCGACCACCTTGGCGAAGCACAGGGCATTGGCAACGATCACCGCGTTGTCGCGGGTGATGATTTCCTGTTGCTGCACGTCGAGGATGATGTCCTTGGTCGGCAGGCGGTAAGCGACAACGTCCATGTACGGGATGACGATGTTCAGGCCGGGCTTGAGCGTGCTGTGGTAGCGGCCCAGGCGCTCGACGATCCATTCTTCGCCCTGGGGCACGATGCGCACCCCTTTGAACACCGTGATCAGAACGAACACGGCAAGTGTGGCGACAACGATGAGGCTGGTCATGCTGCGAACTTCCTTTTAATGCAAGCTGTTGACGAGGCGTCAGGCCCGAATGACCCGGGCGGTATTGCCTTCGATGGCGACGAGGCGCACGCGCTCGCCGGACGGGATGTCGCTGTCGGCCACACAGATCCACTCCTCATTGCCCAGGATCGGCTTCTGGAAGCGCACACGGCCTTTCTGAAATTGCGAAACGCTGCTTATCAGCAGCCCGACTTCGCCGATCACGCTGTCGGCGGTCCAGCGCACATCCGGCTGCGTGCGCCGAAACAGCTTGAACCACAGGGCCGTGGTGGCAGAGGAGAACAGCACCCAAAAAAGCACCTGCATATCCAGTTGCAGGGTGGGGGCGGCCAGCGAAATGAGTGCGACCAGCACGGCACCGATGCCGAACCAGATGATGAAGAACGTGGGCAGGACCAGCTCGAGCAGGATCAGCGCGATGCCGAAGACCAGCCAGATCCACCATTGCATTTCCATATGTGTAAAGCCTTCCGGGGGAGGGGGGGTGATTTTAGGTTAATGGAGAGGCAGATGGCTAATCAGGCAAAAGAGCGATGTGTGTAGGGAAATGCTGATGCTTGTCGGGAGTTTGCCGGTGCTCGATCTTGGCCACGCTGCAAAATTCAAGGCAGGCGCCCTGAAGGTTAATCGCCAAAACCATTGAGAGCCGCCGTCAACGCATCCAGGGACGCATACTCACGGTCTACGCCAGGCAATGCGGGACGTTTCAGAATCACCACAGGAACCCCGAGCTCTCTCGCCACCTCAAGCTTCGGTTCGGTCGCCACGCTACCGCTGTTCTTGCTGACCAGCACATCGATATTACGCCGCGCAAACAGCGCCCGTTCCGCTTCAAGCTGAAACGGCCCACGCGCGCCGATCACTTCACAGCGATCATTGCCAACGCAGGCCTCCAGCGCCCGCAGCGTCCAGAACTGTTCCGGCGGAATGTCGTCAAGGTGTTGCAGCGGCTCGCGGCCGAGGGTGAACAGCGGCCGCCGGAACGGCCTGAGCGCTTCGATCAGCCCTGCCCAATCTTCCACTTCGCGCCAGTCGTCACCCGGCTGTGCCTGCCAGGCCGGGCGGCGCAGGGCCCAGCAAGGAATGCCAGCGGCCTGCGCGGCAGCGGCGGCATTGCGGCTGATTTGCGCCGCGTAGGGGTGAGTGGCGTCGATCAGCAGCGTGATACCCGCCTCGCGCAGGTAGTTGGCCAGGCCTTCGGCGCCACCAAAGCCACCGACCCTAACCTGGCAGGTCAGGTCCTGTGGCACGCGGCCTATGCCGGCCAGGCTGTAGACATGCTCGGGGCCCAGCTGGCGGGCGATGGCCAGTGCCTCGGTGACGCCGCCGAGCAACAGGATGCGCCGGTTCATTGCACACCTGCCTGGCCGACGATGCCGCCCTGGCGGTCGATGGCGAATACTTCCACCTGCACCTGTGCCGGTACGATGCTGCGGGCGAAAGCTAAGGCGTGGGCGCAGACCGCGTCGCCCAAGGCGATACCGGCGGCGTGCGCCAGGGCCAGGGCCTGCTGGCTGGTGTTGGCGGCGATGATCGCGGCCTGCAGGTCGGTATCGGCGCCAATGTCGGCGGCCCAGCCGGCCAGTTGGGGCAGGTCGATGCTCGAATGGCGGCTATGCAGGTCCATGTGCCCGGCGGCCAGTTTGCTGATCTTGCCGAAACCTCCACACAGGGTCAGGCGGGGCACCGGCACCTTGCGCAGGTGCTTGAGCACCGCACCGACGAAGTCGCCCATCTCGATCAGGGCGATTTCCGGCAGGCCATAGACCCGGCGCATGGTGTCCTCGCTGGCGTTGCCGGTGCAGGCGGCGATATGCGTGTAGCCATTGGTGTGGGCTACGTCGATGCCTTGGTGGATCGAGGCGATGTAAGCCGCGCAGGAGAAGGGCCGGACGATGCCGCTGGTGCCCAGAATCGACAGCCCCCCGAGGATGCCCAGGCGCGGGTTCATGGTCTTCAAGGCCAGCGCCTCGCCGCCCTGCACATTCACCGTGACCTCGAAGCCACCGCGGTAATCGCATTCATCGGCCAACCGCTGCAAGTGCTCGCTGATCATGCGACGCGGCACCGGGTTGATCGCCGGTTCACCTACCGCGAGCACCAGGCCGGGGCGGGTAACGGTACCGACACCTTGGCCCGCGACAAAGCGTATGCCCGGCTCATCCAGCAAGCGCACCTGGCTGTACAGCAGGGCGCCGTGGGTAACATCCGGGTCGTCGCCTGCATCCTTGAGCGTACCGGCTTCGGCGCGCTCGCCCTCGCAGCGGCAGAACTCCAGGCGCATTTGCACCACCTTGCCCTTGGGCAGCGTAATGCTGACTGCGTCGTCACGCAGGCCGGTGAGCAGCAGGCGGGCGGCGGCCAGGCTAGTGGCGGTTGCGCAGCTGCCGGTGGTCAGGCCGCTGCGCAGTGGCGCGGGTTGTTCGCGGGTTTCCTCACGCATCGAAGGGTTTCACCACGTCGAGCAGGGTGATCGGCAGCGCCTGGCGCCAGGTGTCGAAGGCCCCGAGCGGCTGGGCCTGGGCGACATGGATGCGGGTCAGTTCGCCGCCATGCTGTTGGCGAAAATGCGCCAGGGCCAGTTCGCTCTGCAGGGTTACCGCGTTGGCCACCAGCCGGCCACCGGGGCGCAGGCGTTCCCAGCACAGCGGCAACACGCCTTCCCGGGTGACGCCGCCGCCGATGAAAATGGCATCCGGCCGCTCAAGTTCAACCAGCGCCTGCGGTGCTTTGCCGCGTATCAATTGCAGCCCGGGCACGCCGAGCGCATCACGGTTGTACTCGATGAAACCCTGGCGGCCTTCATCGGCCTCGATCGCCAGTGTTCGGCAAGCAGGGTGCACGCGCATCCACTCGATGCCGATCGAGCCGCAGCCCGCGCCCACGTCCCACATCAATTCGCCCGGCTGCGGGGCCAGCCGGGCCAGGGTGATGGCGCGTACGTCACGTTTGGTGAGTTGGCCGTCATGGCGGAATGCGTCGTCCGGCAGGCCTGGCGTACGCGAAAGCCGGGGAGCATCTGCGGTGGCCTGGCACTCGATGGCAACCAGGTTGAGTGCGGCTGCCTCAGCGTGCGCCCAGTCATCTGCGCTGCCCGTCAGGCGGCGCTCAGCTGCGCCACCGAGGTGTTCGAACACCTGCAGGCGGCTTGGCCCGAAGCCGCGCTCACGCAGCAAGGCGGCGATGGCGGCAGGGCTGTCGCCGTCGTTGCTCAGCACCAGCAGGCGCATGCCGCTGTACAGGTGGGCGTTGAGAGTGGCCAGGGGTCGCGCGACAATCGACACCACCTGCACGTCCTGCAGCGGCCAGCCCAGGCGGGCGGCCGCCAGGGCGCAGGAGGAGGGCATCGACAGGACCTGCATTTCTTCGGCCGGGACCTGCCGCGCCAGGCTTGCGCCGACGCCGTAGAACATCGGGTCACCGCTGGCCAGTACGCACACGGGTTCACCGCGCAGGGCCAGTACCGGGGCCAGGGAGAACGGGCTCGGCCAATCCTGCCGGGCAGCGCTTATGCAGCGCGGCAGCAAGGCCAGCTGGCGTGGGCTGCCGATGATCCGCGAGGCGCCCAGCAGGGCGCGCCGGGCCTGTTTGCCCAGGCCGCTGAAGCCGTCTTCGCCGATGCCTACTACTGTCAGCCAGGGTGCCATGTGTTTCGTTCCGTGGTGTTGGGGCTGCAAAGCACCCTGTTTTTTGCCAAATCACTAATGATGCTCGACCACCGGCTTTTCATGCCGCCGGACAAAGCAGGCATAATACCGCGCCTTCTACACTCAAGCGCATTTTCAGCGATTGCCGGACGCCCCATTGAAGCAGGACCATGCCCCCACCGTATCGCCCCGTCCCTCGGCTTGCCCGGGGTTGTGGCGTATCGTCAGCGCCCTCGATGGCGGGATCTGCCGGGTCAAGCTGCCTGGCGGGCTGCTGCTCGCCGACCAGGCCGATGCGGTGGCGGAGGCTGCCGAGCGTTTCGCCACCGGCGTGATCGAGGCGACCAACCGCGCCAACCTGCAAATTCGCGGTATTGGCGATGACCACCGGAACCTGATCGACGGCCTGTTGGCAGCAGGCCTTGGCCCGCGTGATGCCGCCAGCGACGATGTGCGCAATCTCATGCTCAGCCCCCTGGCCGGGCATGACCCGTCGACGGTGCTGGATGTGCGGCCTTTGGCCGATCAGGTTCTCGACCTGTTGCAAGGCACGCCGCGCTTTCACCAACTGTCGGCCAAGTTCGCCGTGCAACTGGACGGCGGCGAAGGCCTGGCGATGCTCGAACACCCTCACGACCTGTGGCTGTCGGCCATGCGCCTTGAACAACGTACCTGGCTGGCGTTCGGCCTGGCCGGCTGCCCGGGCGATGGCCAGGTAGTCGGTGCGGTGCCGGTGGAGCAGGGGCTGGCGCTGGTGCGGGCCGTACTCGGGCGCTTTCTCGATCTGGCCCGCCCGGATCAGGCGCGCATGCGGCAGTTGCTGGAACATTGCACTGAGGACTATTTCATCGACGGGCTTGGGCTGGATGTGCGCCGCGATGCTGCAGTGCTCGGCTGGCGGCGCGTGGCAGGCAACAGCGGGTGGCTCGGTGCAGTGCCTCAGCAGCAAGGCGTGGCGCTGGGCATCGCCCCACCGCTTGGCCGGCTGACCGCCGATATGCTGCGCGGCGCGGCCCATGTCGCCCGCCAGCACGGCGATGGCAGCCTGCGCCTGACCCCTTGGCAAAGCCTGATGCTGCCCAATATCGCCCCCACAAGCCTCACCCAGGCGCAACACACATTGTCGAGCCTGGGCCTGCTCTGCCACAGCGATGCACCCTTGGCCCGTTTGGTTGCCTGCACCGGCGCCAGCGGCTGCGCCAAGGCGCAGGGCGATACCAAAGCCGATGCCGTGCGCCTGGCTGCGCTGTTGCCCGCAGGCGCCCCTGCCAGCGTGCACCTCTCCGGCTGCCCCCGTTCCTGCGCCGTGGCCCATGTCGCCCCGGCCACGCTGCTGGCCCGTTCACCGGGCCGCTATGACCTCTATTTGCGTGACGCGCGCCTGCCGGGCTTTGGCGCCCTGCGCGGCACCGACCTCACCTTGAATGAAGCAGGCGCCATGCTCGCCCTGCCGACGGAGCACCTTGATGATTGATTACATCCGCGATGGTCAGGAGATCTATCGCAATTCCTTCCGGATCATCCGTGAGGAAGCCCGACTCGAGCGGATACCCGCAGACCTCGAGAAGCTCGCCGTGCGTGTGATCCACGCCTGCGGTATGGTCGAGGCCATCGATGGCCTGCAGTTCTCCGAAGGCGCCGGCCGCGCCGGGCGCGAAGCCCTGGCCAGCGGCGCGCCGATCCTCTGTGACGCGCACATGGTCGCCGAAGGCATCACCCGTGCACGCCTGCCAGCGGACAACCCGGTGATCTGCACCCTGCGCGACCCGAGCGTTCCTGGCCTGGCCAAGGCTGCTGGCAACACCCGCTCGGCCGTGGCACTGGAACTGTGGCGGCCGTACCTGGAAGGCAGCGTGGTGGTGATCGGCAACGCCCCGACCGCATTGTTCTACCTGCTGGAAATGATCGACGCCGGGGCACCAAAGCCTGCGCTGATCCTCGGCTTCCCGGTCGGCTTCGTCGGCGCTGCGGAGTCCAAGGCCATGCTCGCCGCCGACAGCCGTGGCGTGCCCTTCGTGATCATGCAAGGCCGCCTGGGCGGCAGCGCGATGGCCGCCGCTGCAGTCAACGCCCTCGCCACGGAGGTGGAGTGATGGCGCCGCGCGGACGTCTGCTGGGCTTGGGCGTAGGCCCTGGCGACCCTGAGCTGATCACCCTCAAGGCCCTGCGCTTGCTGCGCGAGGCTCCGGTGGTCGCCTACTTCGTGGCCAAGGGCAAGCGCGGCAACGCCTTCGGCATCATCGAGGCGCACCTGCAGCCTGCGCAAACGCTGCTGCCGCTGGTCTACCCGGTGACGACCGAAGCCCTGCCGGCACCGCTGTCTTACGAGCAGGTGATCAGCGACTTCTACGATGAAGCCAGCGTGCAGGTAGCCGAACACCTGGATGCCGGCCGTGATGTGGCGGTGATCTGCGAGGGCGACCCGTTCTTCTACGGCTCCTACATGTACCTGCATGACCGCCTGGCCCAGCGCTATGAAGCCCAGGTGATCCCTGGCGTCTGTTCGATGCTGGGTGGCGCTTCGGTACTGGGCGCACCGCTGGTCTACCGCAACCAGAGCCTGTCGGTGCTGTCGGGCGTGCTGCCAGCCGAGGAGCTCAAGCGCCGCCTGGCTGACGCCGATGCGGCCGTGATCATGAAGCTTGGCCGCAACTTCCCCAAGGTACGCCAGGTATTGGCTGACCTGGGCCTGGACGGGCGTGCGCTGTACGTCGAGCGGGCGACCATGGCCAACCAGAAGATCGTGGCGCTGGACGCGGTCGACCCACAGTCGTCGCCGTACTTCTCGCTGATCATCGTGCCGGGTGAAAAATGGCAGGGGTGAATATGCACAAGGCACCGGCAATCATCGTGCTTGGCGCTGGCAGCCTGGCTACCGCGCGGCGCATCCAGCAGCGGTATCCACAGGCGACGGTGCATGGCCTGGCCGGCCGGGTCGACCAGGCCGACCAGTATTACGACGGGTTCGGCGACACACTGCGCGCGCTGTACCAGCAGGACACGCCGATCATCGCCCTGTGTGCGGCGGGCATCGTCATCCGCAGTCTGGCGAGCCTGCTCAGCGAGAAGGGCGCCGAGCCGCCGGTGCTGGCGGTGGCCGAGGATGGCAGTGCGGTAGTGCCGCTGCTGGGCGGGCTGAGTGGCGTCAATGTCTTGGCCCGCGAGATCGGTGAGGCGCTGGGCGTGGCCGCGGCGATCACCACCAGTGGTGAACTGCGTTTCGGCACCTGCCTGCTGAACCCGCCCGAGGGCTATGCCCTGGCGGATATCGAGCAGGGCAAGCGCTTCGTCTCCGACCTGCTGGCTGGCGAGGCCGTGCGTATCGAGGGCGATGCACCGTGGCTGGCGCAGGCGCAGTTGCCGGCCAGTGAAGCGGCCCAGCGCACCATTCATGTCGGATGCACAGCCCGCCCGGCCAGCCGTGACGAGTTGCTGATCCACCCCCGTTCAGTGGTGGTTGCAGTGGGCGCGGGCGGCTCTGATCTGGTTGAGCGGATCAGCGGGGCGCTGCATGAAGCGGGCATCGCCCAACAGTCGCTGGCGTGCCTGCTGGCTGCTGAACAGGCCATGGCCGAACCGGCCTTGCAGGAAGCGGCCAGGGTGCTGGGTGTCCCGCTGCGTTTTGCCGCCAAAGAAAGCACCCTTGTCGACATGGCCGCCGAAGCACTGCCTGATGCGCGCCTGATCGAGCAGGCGGGCCTGGTCATTGCCGTTGCATCGGCGCCTGTCGAAGCCAACCAGCTGGGCCGCAAGCGCGGTCGCCTGGCCGTCATCGGCCTTGGCCCTGGCGCTGCCGAACTGATGGTGCCGGCGGTCAAGGCCGAGCTGGCCCGCGCCGAGGACATTCTTGGCTACGAAACCTACGTGCGCATGGCTGGGCCGTTCCGCGACGACCAAGTGCAACATTGCACCGACAACCGCGAAGAAATGCAGCGCGCGCGGCACGCCTTCGAGCTCGCCGCGCAAGGCCGTTCAGTGGTGGTGGTGTCGTCGGGCGACCCGGGTGTGTTCGCCATGGCCGCAGCCGTGCTGGAAGCCCTGCACGCGTCCACTGACCCCGCCTGGCAGCGTGTCGACCTGGAAATCCTGCCGGGGGTTTCGGCCTCGCTGGCCACCGCCGCTCAAGCGGGGGCGCCACTGGGGCATGACTTCTGCGTGATGTCGCTTTCCGACAACCTCAAGCCCTGGGCGACCATCGAGCAGCGGCTGGACCTGGCGGGCCAGGCCGACCTGGTGTTGGCCTTCTACAACCCGATCTCACGTTCGCGCCCTTGGCAGTTGGGGCGCGCGCTGGAAATCGTGCGCCAGCATCGGGCTGGGGCTACACCGGTAGTCCTGGGGCGTGATATCGGCAGGCCTGGGCAGACGCTGAACGTGGTCACCCTGGCTGAACTGACGCCGGAAATGGTCGACATGCGCACCATGGTACTGGTGGGTTCGTCCACCACCTGCACCTTCGCACGTGCCGATGGCCAGCAATGGGTGTACACACCGCGCTGGTACCCGGTTGCGCCGTGAGTCGCAGCGCTAACCGACCAGGTAGCCCCTGATCCCGGTAAAGATGATCTGCGCCGCCAAGGCGCAGACGAACAGCCCCATCAACCGGCTGACGATCTGCAGGCCCTGTTCGCCGAGTATCCGTTCGATCCCGTGCGAGAGGTACAGCACCAGGCCCACGGTGAAGCTGGCCAGCGCGATGCTGACGATGGCCAGGGCCTTGTCGTCCCAGTGCGGTTGGCTCACCCCCATCACCAGCAGCGCACCGATGGTGCCAGGGCCTACGGTGAGCGGTATGGTCAGCGGCACGATGGTCACATCCTGCTGCACGTTGTCGGCCTGCACGGCGGGTTTGCCCTGGGCCATGCCCAGCGCCGAAATGAACAGCACGCTGCCGGCACCGATGCGAAAGGCGTCGGCGGTGATCCCGAAAATACCGAAAATCGCCCGCCCGAACAGGTACAGCAGCACGCTGGCGACCAGTGCGGCGAAGGCCACTTTCCAGGCCAGTTGCTTGCGCTCCTTGCTGGAGTGGCCACGGGTCAGGCTGATGAAGCACGACAGCACGAAAAACGGGCTGTAGAGCACCAGCATCTTCAGGTAGACACTGAACAACTCATGGAGCATGCGGTGTGTCCTTGCAGGGGCGGGATCGGCTACGAGGTATGCAGCGGATCGGCCTTGGCTTCGCGCTGGTTCGCCCAATACTGGATCAACTCGCGCAATTGCGACAGCTCCACCGGCTTGGCCATGTGCCCATCCATGCCGGCCAGCCGTGCGCGCTCCTTGTGCTCGGCAAGAATGTGCGCGGTCAGTGCCACCACCGGCGTACGCTGGCGCTGGTTGTCGAGCTCCCAGGCACGCAGTTGCTGAGTGGCGGAGAAGCCGTCGAGCACGGGCATTTCACAGTCCATCAGCACCAGGTCGTAGCGCCGAGCCTTCATCGCTTCCAAGGCTTCTTCGCCGTTGCTGGCGGTGTCCGGTTCGAGGTTGAGTTTGCCCAGCATGCCGCGGATCACCTTGGTCGAGATGCTGTTGTCCTCGGCGACCAGCACGCGGAAGTCGCCGGGCAACTCGTGCGCGGGCGGCGTGTTGGGCAATGGCATCGGCACGGTCTGTTCGCGGCCGCGCTGGGCCAGCTCTTCGGCCAGGGTGGTCTTGAGTGTGTAACCGGCGACAGGTTTGGCCAGGATGCGCTTGACCCCGGCATTGCGGGCGATGACCTTGCTCGGCGCATTGCTGATACCGGTCAGCATCACCACCAGAATGTCGTGGTTCAGGCTTGGATCTTCCTTGATCTTGGCCGCCAGTTGCATGCCGGTCATGCCCGGCATGTTCTGGTCCAGCAACACCGCATCGAAATAGTCGCGCAGGTGCGCCTTGGTCCGCAGCAGGGCCAGGGCCTCCTTGCCGGACGGCACTGCACTCACGTTCATGCCCCAGGCACTGCACTGCTGCACCAGGACCTTGCGGCAGGTGTCGTTGTCGTCTACCACCAGCACCCGCGCATCGCGAAGCGGGCCGTCGAGGTCGGCCGGGGGTTGTTCCAGCCGCGACGGGTCGAGCGGCAGGGTCAGCCACAGGGTGTTGCCCATGCTGGTGCTGCTTTTGATGCCGAATTCGCCCTGCATCAGGCCGATCAGCTGCTTGGCGATGATCAGCCCCAGGTGGCCACCGAGCTTGTTGCTGGAAAGAAACTGGTGGCTGTGCAGCTCTGCCTGCAGCAGGGCTTCGCGCTCGGCGGCGGGCAGCGGCTCGCCACTGTCCTGCACGGCGATGCGCAGGCGCGGTGTTTCGCCACGCTGGTCAAGCGCCACCACCAGCAGGATCTCGCCCTGGTCGGTGTTTTTCAGGGCGTTTTCCAGCAGGCTGGACAGTGCCTGACGCAGGCGCGTCGGGTCGCCGCTGATAACCCGCGGTACTTGTGGCTGGGTGAAGCTGATCAGCTCGATGTTCTGCTGCTCGGCCTTCGCCCGGAAGATGTTCAGGCAGTCTTCGATCAGGGCGTTGAGGTCGAACTGCACATCGTCCAGTTCGATCTGCCGCGATTCGAGCTTGGAGATGTCGAGAATTTCGTTGATCAGCGTGAGCAGTTCATTTCCCGCGCTGTGGATGGTCTGCACGTAGTCACGCTGCTTGACCGACAGCGGTGTGCCCAACAGCAGTTCGGTCATGCCCAGCACACCGTTCATGGGCGTGCGGATTTCGTGGCTGATCTTGGCCAGGAACTCGGCCTTGGCGTTGATTTCCGCGTCGCTGGCGGCCAGTGCGCGGCTGGCGCTGAAGCGCTCTTCATTCATCCGCCGCAGGCGTTCGCTGACGGCGAGGTTGAGCAGCAGGCCGCTGGCAACCGCCAGGCCCAGCAGAATGCACAGCAACCAGGGCGTGGAGGTGCGCGTCAGGCCAAGCAGGGCCGGCAGCAGCACCAGGCCACCGAGGTTGAACACCACCATGGCCAGGCAGAACAACCGCGCGGGCGCATAGCCCTTGTACCAGTGGTAGCTGCTGACCAGCAGCATGCTCACGCTGCCCAACGCCAGCAGGGCATAGGTCATCAGGTTGAGCGGCAGGGTGTCGACGAACAGCAGGACCAGGCCGCTGACCGCCGCCACCAGCATTTCGCCCTGCAGCAGGCGGTTTAACTGCGGTGAGTTGCGGGGGGCAAAAAAATGCTGGGTGAAGTACAGCCCCGCCATACCTGCCAGAACCAGGGTCAGGTAGGCGGCCGGGGTTTGTGCGCTGTGCCACAGGTGCCACCAAGGGCCGCTGAGGTTGAGCAGGATCAGGCCGCTGAGCAGCATCAGGCCGTGGTACAGGGCAAGAATCAGGGTAGTGGTGGAGCGGGTGTACAGGAAGCGGATCAGGTTGTGCAGGATGAGCATCACCAGGCCGCCGAACAGCATGCCGAACAGCAACGGTTGGTTGTGGTTCGACGCGGCTACGGCTGCGGGCTCAAGGCTGATGGCCGGGCGCAGCTGGTGCTCGGACACCAGGCGCAGGTAGATATCCAGTGCCTGCGGGCTGTTGGGCAAGGGCAATACATGGTCGCTGCCGCGCAGGGTCGGGCTGGCGTTGCCGGCCTGGCGCCCATGGTGCAGCTGGCGTAACAGCCTGTCGCCGTTGAGGGCGTAGAGGTCCAGCTGGGACAGGTCGGGGGCGAAGACCCGCAGCAGTTGCTCCTGATCGCCTGATTCGAGGCGATAGTGCAGCCAAAGGGCCTGTTCCGCTGGGGCGGCATCGAGGTCACCGAGCGCTGTCGGGCTGAACTGGCTGCGATAGCGATCGGAGCGGACATCGCTCAGTTGCAGGCTGGCCTGTTCATCGAGCAAAACCGACCACCCTCCGCCTTGATCGGCCGAAACCGGGAGCAGGCAGAGCAAAGTCAGCAAGCTGACGATCAGAGCTGTGGCAATCCGAAGCCGACGCACTACGAGATCCCTTCCTAGCCGATGTGCCGTGTATTAACTATGCGCGGCGCGCCAAGTCGAAGGCAAGGCCCCACCGGGGCCCTGTCGACGAGCCGGATGCCGCAGGCGCCAGGCGCCGCAGCCATCCGGTAATACTTACTGCTGGTGCTCACCGCGTTCGCGGGCAATCGCCCGGTAGCCGATGTCGGTCCGGTAGAAGCTGCCGTTCCAGCTGACTTCCTTGGCCAGGCGGTAAGCCTGCTGCTGCGCGTCGGCAACGGTGCTGCCCATGGCAGTGGCGCACAGGACGCGGCCGCCGTTGGTGACCACTTGGCCGTCCTTGAGCGAAGTGCCGGCATGGAACACCTTGCCTTCGATCTTGGCTGCGGCGTCCAGGCCGCTGATCGCATCACCCTTGGCGTAATCGCCCGGGTAACCGCCGGCTGCCAGTACCACGCCCAGGCTTGGGCGCGGGTCCCACTGTGCTTCGACCTTGTCCAGGGCCTTGGCGAACGCTGCTTCGATCAGCAGCACCAGGCTCGATTCCAGGCGCAGCATGACGGGCTGGGTTTCCGGGTCGCCGAAGCGGCAGTTGAACTCGATGACCTTGGGGTTACCCGCCTTGTCGATCATCAGGCCGGCATACAGGAAACCGGTGTAGACATTGCCTTCCTCGGCCATGCCGCGCACGGTCGGCCAGATCACCTGGTCCATCACGCGCTGGTGCACGTCGGCGGTGACCACCGGGGCAGGGGAGTAAGCACCCATGCCGCCTGTGTTCGGGCCGGTGTCCTGGTCGCCGACGCGTTTGTGGTCCTGGCTGGTGGCCATTGGCAGCACGTTGTGGCCATCGACCATCACAATGAAGCTGGCTTCTTCGCCGTCGAGGAACTCCTCGATCACCACGCGCGAACCGGCTTCGCCGAAGGCATTGCCTGCGAGCATGTCACGCACGGCGTCTTCGGCTTCCTGCAGGGTCATGGCGACGATCACGCCTTTGCCTGCGGCCAGGCCATCGGCCTTGATGACGATTGGCGCGCCTTTTTCCTGCAGGTAGGCCAGGGCCGGCTCGATCTCGGTGAAGTTCTGGTAGTCGGCGGTCGGGATCTTGTGACGTGCCAGGAAGTCCTTGGTGAATGCCTTGGAACCTTCCAGCTGGGCCGCGCCCTTGGTCGGGCCGAAGCAGTCCAGGCCGCGGCTGCGGAACAGGTCGACCACACCGATGACCAGCGGCGCCTCGGGGCCGACGATGGTCAGGTCGACGTTGTTCTCGGCGAAGTCGGCCAGTTGCTCCAGGGCGGTTACGTCGATGGCGACGTTCTCGCACTTGGCTTCAATGGCGGTGCCGGCGTTGCCCGGGGCGACGAAGACTTTCTCGACGCGAGGGTCTTGGGCGACTTTCCAGGCCAGGGCGTGCTCACGGCCGCCGCTGCCGATGATCAAAACTTTCATGTCAAAACCTCGAATTCTTTCGGGCGCAAGGTAAAGCCTCACGCTGTACGAGGTCGCAATGAAGCAGGTAGATGCAAGGCGGGGCCGGTTCCGATGAGCGGAGTTGCCTTCTGGCAATGAGCATCAGCGGAACCGGCCCCCACGCAGCAGATGACTGCTTCAGTGCGGCCGATTGCCGTAAATCAGTGGCGGAAGTGGCGCATGCCGGTGAACACCATCGCAATGCCGGCTTCGTCGGCAGCAGCGATGACTTCGGCATCACGCATCGAGCCACCCGGCTGGATCACAGCGCTGATACCCACTTTAGCCGCATTGTCGATGCCGTCACGGAACGGGAAGAACGCGTCCGATGCCATGACCGCACCTTGAACCTGCAGGCCAGCATGCTCGGCCTTGATGGCCGCAATACGTGCGGAGTTGACGCGGCTCATCTGGCCGGCGCCGACGCCGATGGTCTGGCGCTGTTTGGCGTAGACGATAGCGTTGGACTTGACGAACTTGGCCACTTTCCAGGCAAACACCAGGTCGTGGATCTCTTGCTCGGTCGGTGCACGCTTGGTCACGATCTTCAGGTCATCGGCGGTGATCATGCCGATGTCGCGGCTCTGCACCAGCAGGCCACCGTTGACACGCTTGAAGTCCCAGCCGGCAGCGCGCTCGGCTGGCCACTCGCCGCACTCCAGCAGGCGTACGTTCTGCTTGGCCGCCACCACGTCGCGGGCAGCCTGGGAGATTTTCGGTGCGATGATCACTTCGACGAACTGGCGCTCGACGATGGCCTTGGCAGTTTCGCCATCCAGCTCGCGGTTGAAGGCGATGATGCCGCCGAAGGCCGACTCGGTGTCGGTGGCGTAGGCCAGCTCGTAGGCCTGGCGGATACCGCCTTCGTCTTCAGGCACAACGGCCACGCCGCATGGGTTGGCATGCTTGACGATGACACAGGCCGGCTTGACGAAGCTCTTCACGCACTCCAGCGCAGCGTCGGTGTCGGCCACGTTGTTGAACGACAGTTCCTTGCCCTGCAGCTGCACGGCGGTGGAGATGCTGGCTTCGCCTTTGTTGGCCTCCACGTAGAACGCCGCGCTCTGGTGCGGGTTCTCGCCGTAGCGCATTTCCTGAGCCTTGACGAACTGGCTGTTGAAGGTGCGCGGGAATTCGCTGCGCTGTTCAGTGCTCAGGGTCTCCCGGGCCTGGTCGATGGTGCCCATGTAGTTGGCGATCATGCCGTCGTAGGCCGCGGTGTGCTCGAAAGCCTTGAGCATCAGGTCGAAGCGCTGTGCATAGGTCAGGCCACCGGCCTTGAGGCCTTCGAGGACGCTGGCGTAGTCGCTGGCGTTGACCACGATGGCAACATCCTTGTGGTTCTTGGCGGCCGAACGGACCATGGTCGGCCCGCCGATGTCGATGTTCTCGATGGCGGTCGGCAGGTCACAGCCAGGCTTGGCGATGGTGGCTTCGAACGGGTACAGGTTGACGGCGACCAGGTCGATCGGCTTGATGCCGTGCTCGTTCATGATGGCGTCGTCGGTACCGCGACGGCCGAGGATGCCGCCGTGGATCTTCGGATGCAGGGTCTTGACCCGGCCATCCATCATTTCGGCGAAGCCCGTGTAGTCGGCCACTTCCACCGCGTTCACGCCGTTGTCCTTGAGCAGCTTGTAGGTGCCGCCGGTGGACAGGATCTCGACACCGAGCTGTTGCAGCTCACGAGCGAATTCGAGGATACCGGTCTTGTCGGAGACGCTGATCAGGGCGCGGCGGACTGGCAGGCGGGTAGTCTGGTCGGTCATTTCGGATTCCAATAACGCGGTGGAGTCAGCAAAAAAGGCGCCTCTGTTCAGGGAGCCGCCTTTTCTGATTGGGATTCTGGCTTACAGCAAGTCGTACTGCTTGAGCTTCTTGCGCAGGGTGCCTCGGTTGAGCCCGAGCATCTCACTGGCCTTGGTCTGGTTGCCCTTGACGTAATTCATCACGCATTCGAGCAGGGGCGCCTCGACTTCGGAGAGCACCAGGTTGTACACGTCAGTGACGGTAGCGCCTTCCAGGTGTGCGAAGTAGTTGTGCAGCGCCTTCTCGACGCTGTCGCGAAGGGTCTGGCCCTCTTCGCTCGGCGTGTTGAGGTGCTGTTTGAGGTTGGCGTTGTCGCTCACGGGCGTTGTTCCACTCACTAATGTCTCGGTCATCATCGTCATGCGGCCACCCCTTGTCCGTCCTCTGTCTCAAGGCTCTGTCGACGTTCGTTGAAATAACCGCGAACGTTGGCGCACTGCGCTTGTGTGTCTTCCAAAGCGTTGAACCGGGAGCGAAACTCCTTGCCGCCGGGTCGTGTTGCCAGGTACCAGCCAACGTGCTTGCGGGCGATACGAACGCCCATCACATCGCCATAGAAGGCGTGCAGCGCGGCCAGGTGCTCCAGCAGGATACGTTCCACTTCGTCCAGCTGCGGGGCTGGCAAATGCTGGCCAGTCCCTAAAAAATGCTCGATCTCGCGAAAGATCCATGGCCGCCCCTGGGCAGCCCGGCCAATCAGCAGGCCGTCGACGCCGGTGGCGTCCAGCACCGCCCGGGCCTTTTCAGGCGATGTGATATCGCCATTGGCAAAGACCGGGATGGACACCGCCTGCTTGATCGCAGCAATGGTGTCGTATTCGGCATCGCCGGTGTACAGGTCGGCGCGTGTGCGGCCATGCACCGCCAGCGCCTGGATGCCGGCCTGCTCGGCGATCTTCGCCACGTTCAGGCCGTTTTTGTTCGCCCGGTCCCAGCCGGTGCGGATCTTCAGGGTCACCGGGACGTCCACCGCGCCGACGACGGCGTGGAGGATCTCGTGAACCAGAGCTTCATCTCTCAATAAAGCAGAGCCTGCAGCTTTGTTGCAGACTTTTTTTGCCGGGCAGCCCATGTTGATGTCGATGATCTGAGCACCCGCTTCGACGTTGGCCCGGGCCGCCGCTGCCATCATCTGCGCATCACCACCGGCGATCTGTACCGAGCGCGGCTCGGGATCACCTTCGTGGATGCGGCGCAGGCTCGACTTGCGGCTGTTCCACAGGCTCATGTCGCTGCTGACCATCTCCGACACCACCATGCCCGCGCCCAGGCGCTGACAAAGTGTACGGAAAGGCTGGTCCGTGACCCCGGCCATGGGCGCGAGGATCAGGTTGTTGCGTAGTGTGTATGGGCCGATGCGTACCGCCGACATAGGTGTTCCCTGTTGTGGGGCCGAATCATTGGAGTTCGAAAAAGGGTTGGCATAATACCCGCTCTCGGTGACCGGATAAAGATGGATCTGGATAAAATCTGAACAACTTTGGGCTTATGCCCGATGGTTAGCGACAGCAGGCTGGCGCCGAAAACACGGCGGCCAGCTGCGGCCGGTCACTCCGGTGAGCGGAAGCTGAGGCTGTAGTTCACGGCCTTCGGCCCTGGGTCGAGGATATCCAGGGCGATGTGGATCGGTGTCTGGCTGGGCATTTCGCCACGGCCAGCCAGTTCACCCGAAAGGTATTCGCTGGGCTTGAACCGACGGCTGGCGATCAGCTGGCCATTGAGGTCGGCGAAACGCAGCTCCAGCAGCGGGAACGGCTGGGCGAACGGTGCACGGTTGTAGATGATCGCGTCGACGATCAGTGCGCCCTTGAAGTCCGGGTGGCTGCGTACCACCAGGTTGCTGCTCTTGATGCGGCCGATGTCGACCCGGGTAGGCACTTCGCAACCGAGCAGGGGGCACAGCTGCTGGAACAGCGGCCGGTACTGGTCCTGGCGGGCCATTTCGTCGAAATGGAACCACACATACTGGAAGGCCAGCAGGCCCGCGGCCAGTAGCGTGAGGAAGCCCCACAGCAGGCGCTTGGCCCAGTTGGGCTTGGGTTTTTCCCAGCCCAGCTGCAGCGGGTCGTCGACAACATCGACCAACGGCTCCTTGCGCGACGGTCGCTCGCCCTTGGCGCTAAAGCCAGGCTCCAGGCGCTCGCCGGGCAGCGGCACGTCAGGGTCGTCATCCCGCGCCGACAGGCGGATATCCGTTTCGTCGTCATCACGGGCACTCAGGCCTTTTTCGTGGATGATTTCCTCTTCCGCTGGCAGCGGCTCGTGGAAATCGTCCACGTCATCGGGTTGGGTAGCCCGAGGCGCAGCAGGCTCGTTTTCGAACTCAAGGTCCAGGTTGCCGCCCAGCGTGGGCTCGGTGCGGTCCCCAGGGGCTGGCTCAAGGTCCAGCGGCTCCTGCTCCAGCAGCACCGGCGCGGGCTCGACGGCTTCCAGCGGCTCATGGTGATCGTCAGTTGCATTGCCAAACAGCGCGTCGCCATGGGTGTCGGTGGCGGGCTCGTCACGCCGTGCCTGCAGCGCATCGACAGGTGGGGCAATGCGTGGCTCGTCAGGTTTGCCGCGCCGTTCAAGGCGGGCCAGCTCCTGGTCAAGGTCGAGTTCGTCCAGGGCTTGGGCAGTGGCTGCCCAGTCTTGTGGCTGGGCGCCCGGGCGTTCGCTCAGCGGCGGTTCGGGCACGGCGACGGGCTCGACCACCGGGATGGGCGGGATCACGGGCGCAGTGCCAGCGCGGCTCTGCTCCAGCAACTGCTTCGCCGCATTGAACACCTGCAGGCACTGGCCGCAGCGGACCACGCCACGCGCCACGCTCAATTGGTGATGGGTGACGCGAAAGCTGGTCTGGCAATGCGGGCACTGGGTGACGAAACTGTCGGTCATGCGGCGATCCGGAGGGCTGTGCAGAGAAGTATTCTAGGCCCGCTTAGCGGCGGCGACCACTGATGCGCACCCAGCCGTCGCGTACGACGATCGGGTCCAGCTCGAAGTCGGCGGCGTAGGCTGCGGCCACCTCCTCACCCTGTTCGGCAAGAATGCCCGAGAGGGCCAGCAGACCACCGGGGCGAACCAGGCCGGACAATTGCGCTGCCAGCGAGACCAGCGGGCCTGCGAGGATGTTGGCGACCAGCACGTCGGCCTGCATGGCCGGCATGTCTTCGGGAAGGTACAGCGCCAGCTTCTCGTCGGCGATGCCATTGCGCTGGGCATTGTCGCGCGAGGCTTCGATGGCCTGCACGTCGATGTCGGTACCGACCGCTTCACGGGCGCCCAACAGCAGCGCGGCAATGGCGAGGATGCCCGAGCCACAGCCGAAGTCCAGCACCTGGGTGCCTTCGAGCTGTTGGCCGTCGAGCCATTCCAGGCACAGGGCGGTGGTCGGGTGAGTGCCGGTGCCGAAGGCCAGGCCCGGGTCGAGCAGCAAGTTGACCGCGTCTTTCTCCGGCGCATCGTGCCAGCTTGGTACGATCCACAGGCGGCGGCCGAAGCGCATCGGCTTGAAGCCGTCCATCCAGCTGCGCTCCCAGTCCTGGTCCTCGATCACCTCGGCCTGGTGCTCGGGCAGTTCGGCACCGGTCAGCAGTTGCAGGTGGGCGAATACTGCCTCAGGCACGGCGTCGGCTTCGAACAGTGCCAGCAGGTGGGTGTGCGACCACAGCGGGGTGGTGTTGAGGTCGGGTTCGAAGATCGGCTGATCTTCGGCATCCATGAACGTGACCGAGACGGCGCCGACTTCGAGCAGGGCGTCTTCGTAGGTTTCGGCTTGTTCCGGGCTGATGGCCAGGCGTACTTGCAGCCAGGGCATGGCGGGCACCTTTGGTAATTCGACAGGGGCAGCCCTAGGCTGCGCGAAGGCTGGCAGTTTACGCGAGTGCGGGGGGTTTGTAGAGGAGGGAGGGGAGGTGCTTGCCGTGGGGTTTCCAGTGTTCATGAAATCGAGCGCCGCCCGCGCGGCGCATCGCGGATAAATCCGCTCCTACATGAGTTGCAACGCGCCATGACCGGATAGGCCATAGTTGTCAGCCTGGATAGCACGGCGCAATTTTTCGGCACATGCATAAAAAACCCCGGCACAGGGCCGGGGTTTTCATGCATCACGCTAACGCGATCACTCCTGGTTGGCCAGTTTGTGCTCGAGGTAGTGGATGTTGACGCCGCCTTTGCAGAAACCTTCATCACGCACCAGGTCGCGGTGCAGTGGGATGTTGGTCTTGATGCCGTCGACAACGATCTCGTCCAGGGCATTGCGCATGCGCGCCATGGCTTCGTCGCGGTCTTTGCCGTAGGTGATCAGCTTGCCGATCAGCGAGTCGTAGTTCGGCGGAACCGAGTAACCGCTGTACAGGTGCGAATCGACGCGAACGCCGTTGCCACCCGGGGCGTGGAAGTGCTTGACCTTGCCTGGGCTCGGGATGAACTTGCGCGGGTCTTCGGCGTTGATCCGGCACTCCAGCGAGTGGCCACGAATCACTACGTCTTCCTGGCGGAACGACAGCTTGTTGCCAGCGGCGATGCTCAGCATCTCCTTGACGATGTCGATGCCAGTGACCATCTCCGACACCGGATGCTCAACCTGTACGCGGGTGTTCATCTCGATGAAGTAGAAGCTGCCGTTCTCGTACAGGAACTCGAACGTACCGGCACCGCGGTAGCCGATTTCGATGCACGCATCAACGCAGCGCTTGAAGACTTCCTGACGGGCCTTCTCGTCGATACCCGGAGCCGGCGCTTCTTCCAGTACCTTCTGGTGACGGCGCTGCAGCGAGCAGTCACGGTCGCCCAGGTGGATGGCATTGCCCTGGCCGTCGGACAGCACCTGAACTTCCACGTGGCGTGGGTTGGTCAGGAACTTCTCGAGGTAAACCATCGGGTTGCCGAAGGCTGCACCGGCTTCGGTACGGGTGAGCTTGGCCGAGGAAATCAGGTCCTCTTCCTTGTGCACCACGCGCATGCCGCGACCACCACCGCCACCGGCGGCCTTGATGATCACCGGGTAGCCGACGTCACGGGCAATTGCCAGGGCGACTTCTTCGTCTTCCGGCAGCGGGCCATCGGAGCCCGGTACGGTCGGTACGCCCGACTTGATCATCGCGTCCTTGGCCGAAACCTTGTCGCCCATCAGGCGAATGGTGTCGGCTTTCGGGCCGATGAAGGCGAAACCGGACTTCTCGACCTGCTCGGCGAAGTCGGCGTTTTCCGCCAGGAAGCCGTAACCCGGGTGAATGGCGGTGGCGCCGGTCACTTCAGCCGCGGCGATGATCGCCGGGATGTGCAGGTACGAATCCTTGGACGAAGCAGGACCGATGCAGACCGACTCGTCTGCCAGGCCCAGGTGCATCAGTTCGCGGTCAGCCGTGGAGTGTACGGCCACGGTCTTGATGCCCAGCTCTTTGCAGGCACGCAGGATCCGCAGGGCAATTTCCCCACGGTTGGCGATCAGGACTTTTTCCAGCTTCCCAGACATCGTTGGCTCTCCGCGAATCAAACGACGGTGAACAGCGGCTGGTCGAACTCAACCGGCTGACCGTCTTCCACCAGGATGGCGTCGATGACACCGCCGATTTCGGCTTCGATGTGGTTCATCATCTTCATCGCTTCAACGATGCACAGGGTGTCGCCTTTTTTCACCGACTGGCCAACTTCAGCGAAGTTAGGCGAGGTCGGCGACGGCTTGCGGTAGAAGGTACCGACCATTGGCGAACGGATCACGGTGCCTTTCAGGGCAGGTGCAGCAGCGGCAGCTTCAGCAGCTGGGGCAGCGGCGGCGGCGGCCGGAGCAGCTACAGGTGCGGCAGCCATCGGTGCTGGTGCGTAGAACTGTTGAGCAGCCGGGGTCTTGCTGTGACGGCTGATACGGACCGACTCTTCGCCTTCCTTGATCTCCAGCTCGTCGATGCCAGACTCTTCCAGCAGCTCGATCAGTTTCTTGACTTTACGGATATCCATTAATCATCAACTCCCAAAGGTTCGGTCAGGGGGCGTAAGTTAAAAAACGTATCTGAACGTTTCTCTCGAACCCCGGCCCACTCAGGCCAGGGTTTCAATCATCAGGGCTGTGCGTTGGCAGCCAGTTGTTCCAGCGCGGCTTCCAGGGCCAGGCGGTAACCGCTGGCGCCCAGACCGCAGATCACACCTACGGCTGCATCGGAGAAGTAGGAGTGGTGACGGAACGGTTCGCGTTTGTGCACGTTGGACAGGTGCACTTCGATGAATGGGATGCTCACCGCAAGCAATGCGTCACGTAATGCGACACTTGTGTGGGTGAAAGCAGCCGGATTGATCAGGATGAAGTCCACACCCTCGTTGCGTGCGGCATGAATACGGTCGATCAGTTCGTACTCGGCATTGCTCTGCAGGTACTGCAGATGGTGGCCTGCGGCGCGGGCGCGTTGCTCCAGGTCCTGGTTGATCTGGGCCAGGGTCACGGCGCCGTAGTGGCCCGGCTCGCGGGTACCGAGCAGGTTCAGGTTGGGGCCGTGGAGCACCAGTAGCGTTGCCATCTGCGGATTCCTTGGATTTGTAGGGCAATTCGACACAGCGCGGCGAGTGTGCCGCAAAGCAACGGCAAGTGTCCAGTTCCCGGCAATAGCCAGCACGATGTCCGAGGTTCGCGCGAAGTATGTGACCGAATAATTAAATCCGGTCACTCATGCGCAGATTTTCCCGGCACGCGGGAAGTTATAGACCGAGTTTGCTGCGCACGCGCGTCAGAGTGCTCGCAAATTCGCCGGCGTTTATCTCGCCAACCACCCGATCGTCGGTGATTTCGCTACCGTTAGCTGCAAAGAACAATAGCGCTGGCGGGCCGAACAGCTGGTAACGATCCAGCAGCGCGCGTTGTTCGGCGTTGCTTTCGGTGATGTCGAAACGCAGCAGTTGGAATGCGCCCAGCTGCGGTTGAACCTGTGGCGCATTGAGCACTTCATGCTCGATGACCTTGCAACTGATGCACCAGTCTGCGTACCAGTCCAACAGTACCGGCTGGCCCGCCGCCTTGGCCTGGGCCAGGGCGGCGTCGAGTGCTGCAGGTGTGGTGATGGTCTGCCAGGCGTCCGTTGCGGCTGCCGGGCTGTTGCCTGCAGCTGCGTGGGTGGGCGCGGGCAGCGGGTGCAGCGGGTCGCCCTGGCCATTGAGGGCGCCGTACCAGCAGGCCAGGGCATACACCAGCAGGGCCAGGCCGAGCAGTTGCGCCAGGCGTTGGCGCGGGGGCTTGATCACGAACTCCAGGGCACCCAGGAACAGCGCTACGCCCGCACTCAGGAAGCCGACCAGCAGCAAGGTGGCGGGGCCCGGCAGCACACGGCTGAGCAAACCGATGGCCAGGCCCAGCAGCAGCACGCCAATGGCGTTTTTCACGGTGTTCAGCCAAGGGCCACTCTTGGGCAGCCAGGCCGCGCCACCGGTGGCGATCAGCAACAACGGCGCGCCCATGCCCAAGCCGAGAGCGAACAGCTTCAGCGCACCGCCCAAGGCGTCGCCGCTGGCGCTGATGTACAGCAAGGCGCCGGCCAGTGGCGCCGAAACACATGGCGAAACCAGCAGGCTCGACAGCACGCCCAGCACCGCCGCACCCAGCAACGAGCCGCCCTTGGTGCGGTGGGCGAGTGTGTCCAGGCGCTTGCTCAAGGCTTGCGGCAGCTTCAGCTCGAACAGGCCGAACATGGCGAGGGCGAACAGCACGAAGAACAGCGCGAACGGCACCAGTACCCAAGCCGATTGCAGCCGCGCCTGCAGGTTCAAGCCCGCGCCGAAAAGGCCCATCAGCGCGCCCAGCACGGCGAAGCTGGCGGCCATCGGAACCACGTAAGCCAACGACAGGGCGAACCCGCGCAGGCCTCCTGCCTGGCCACGCATGACCACGCCCGAGAGGATCGGCAGCATCGGCAGCACGCACGGGGTGAAGGTCAGGCCAACGCCGGCGAGGAAGAACAGTAGTAGCGACTTCCAGCTCCAGCTGTGCTCGCTGACCGTCGCCGCTGCACCGGCCGCAACGCCACCTTCGCCATCGATGCTCAGGCGTTCGGTTTCCGGTGGGTAGCACAGGCCCTTGTCGGCGCAGCCTTGGTAGCCCACCAGCAGGGTGAACGCGCGGGGGTCGGTGCGCGGCAGTTCGATGTCGACTACACCGTGATACACCTCGACGTCGCCGAAGAACTCATCATGCTTGGCCTCGCCCGCAGGAATGACGGGCGCGCCTAGCGCGACGTCCGCAGGCTCGGTGCGGAACTGGAACCGATGGCGGTAAAGGTAATAGCCGTCGGTGGCGACGAAGCGCAGTTTGACGCTTTGCGCGTCGGCCTTGACCAGGCTGAGCTTGAACGCTTCGTGTACCGGCAGGAAGTCTGCGCTGTTGCTCAGAGAGGCGGCGCCGAGGGTAGCGCTGGGGCGGTTGTCGAGCAGGCCCGAGGCGAAGGCAGGGCTGGCCAGCAGCAGGAACAGCAGGAAAAACAGGCGGCGCATGGCGGACTCGCGAGGTGGAACATGGCGGGCATGATAGCGGAGTTGGGGCGCGTTGGGGCCATGCTCCCACAAGGCCGTTCCCACATGGGGCGGCGCAGCATTTCTCAGACCCTGAACGCGCCCACCGCTCGGTTCAGCTCACCGCCGAGGGTCAACAGCTGCTCGCCGTGCTCGCGCCCCTCGCCGATGCGCTGCAGGTTGTCTTCACCCAATTCATGAATTCGCTCGCTGTGCCCCCGGATCTCGCTGACCGCGCCACTCTGCTGGGCGGTGACATCGGCGATGCGCACCGCAGTATCGGCAATGGTGCGGATTGCGTTGACGATCTCATCGAGCGCGTCATCGGCTGCCTGGGCTTTGTCAGCCGTGGCTTCGGCGTGTTCGAGCTGCGCCCGCATGCCCGCCACCGATTCGCGCGCGGCCAACTGCAGCCGGTCGATCAGTGCCTGAATCTCGCCGGTGGCGCCTGTGGTGCGTTGCGCCAGCGAGCGTACTTCGTCGGCCACCACCGCAAAACCCCGGCCCATCTCGCCCGCACGGGCGGCTTCGATGGCGGCGTTGAGTGCCAGCAGGTTGGTCTGTTCGGCAATCGACCTGATCACGGTCAGCACACCGCCAATGGTGGCTGATTCCTCCGCCAGCTGTTCGATCATGCGGGCGTTGCCCTGCACTTCGTCGACCAGTGCCCGCAGGCCGGAAAGGCTCTGGCCGATCACCGTCTGGCCTTGTTCCACGGCACGGCCGGCATCGCGGCTGGCATCGGCGGCAGCGCTGGCATCACCAGCCACTTGCTGAATGGTCGCTTCCAGTTCGCCCAAGGCATCGCGGATCTGCCCGGTGTCGCCCGCCTGGCGCTCGGCGCCGTCGTGCAGGGCGGCGCTCATGCCTGCCAGGGCGTGGCTGCTGCCGGCGACCTGTTCGGCGTTGTGGCGGATGGTGCCAACCAGCTCCACCAGGTACTGGCGCAGGCGGTTGAGCGATTCCTCGATGTCGTGCAGCTCGCGGTTGGTCTTGCCCAAGGCTATGGGGGCGGCGAAATCGCCCTCGGCCCAAGCGGACAACCCGGGGGCCAGACTGGTCAGGGTGCGTGTCAGGCGTCGCTGCAAGGTGTCGATGAGCAGCGCGATCAGCAGGATCAGGCCAATCATCAGCCCCTGCATGATGCGCACTTCGCTGGCGATCTTCGCGTGCTGTGCTCGCACTTCCGGCTCCAGGCCGGCGATGGCCTGTTGCACGGCGTCGAGCCGTTCGTTGGTGCTCGTGGCCAAAGCGGTGCGCTGCTCGATCTGCGCGCGGGTGCGCTGCAGTTCGCCGGGGTAGCGGTTGAGCAGGCTTTGCAGTTCGCGCTTGAGGCCGACGGCGACGTCTTCCTGCTGCTCGCTGGCCTGGGTTTCCAGGCCCAGCAGGGCGGCGAAGTCATCGGCATTGGATTCGGCCGCGCGCGTCACCCCCAGTAGCGGCAGGCCTTCAATGACCTGGGCCTGCGCGCGGATCAGTTGAAGCTCGCGCTCCACCTCGTCAGCCAGTTCGGCGCGGCCACTGCTGACCAGTTTTTCCCGCGCCAGCGACAGGCGGCCCAGGTGCACGCTGGCGTCGAGCAACGGCAGCAGATAGCGGCCGGCTTCGCTGTTGCCGCTGTCACGCGCATAGCCGGCCAGCTGCTCGAAGTTGCCACCCAGCTCACGTTCGGCCTGCAACAGCAAAGCCTGCGGGTCGCCGGCCAACTTGCCGGCGGCAAGCAGTTCGTTGGCGGCATACGCCTGCAGGGTGTCCAGGCTCGGGCGCAATTTGCTGGCAAGTGCGTCGGGCCAATCGGTCAGTGCGGCCTGCAATTGCTGGTTGGCGTCTATTGCGGCCGCATGGCGCAGCGCGTCGCCACTCCCCAGGTAGGCCTGGATGTTGCGGGCAGCCTGGTTCTGGAACTGTTGCGACAGGCCCAGGTAGCGTTCCATCAATTGAGAGGGCCGTTCCAGGGCGCGCTGCGACCACCACAGGGTGGCGCCCAAGGCGATACACACAGTCACCAGCAACAGGGTGTTGAAATTGGTCAGCCACTTCAGGCGCATAGCCGCGAACTTCCTGCGGGGGAGTGAAGATAGGTGCCTGAAGTTATTGCTATTTTGTGACGTGATGATGACGGTGGTGGCTTATTGCTATGTTGTGATTGAACGCTAAGGCTCTACCCGCACCACGCAGTTGCGCCCCGCATGCTTGGCCCGATACAGCGCCTCGTCGGCTGCACTGGCCATGGTCAATGCATCGAGTTCTTCATCCATCTGCACCACCCCGGCACTGAACGTGCACTGCAGGTCGCTGGGCTGCGCCGGGTAGAGAATCTCGGCAAAGCGCCGGCGAATCTCGTCGAGCACCTTGTGCGCAGCGTCCAGCGCGGTGTTGGGCATGACGATGGCGAATTCTTCGCCGCCGTAGCGGCCGATGAAGTCGCTCTTGCGCAGGCGTTGCTTGAGGAACAACGCCAGGCTCTTGATCACCCGGTCACCCATGGGGTGGCCATGGTGGTCGTTGATCTTCTTGAAGTGGTCGATATCGAGCATGGCGAAGCTCAGCGGCTGGCGCTCGCGGCGGGCGCGGAAGCTGCAGTCTTCGAGCAGTTGCAAAATATGCGTGTGGTTGTACAAGCCGGTCAGGCTGTCACGGACCATGCGCGCTTTGAGGTGGCGGGCGCGGGCGGCACGGTTGCGCACCGTGGTGATCAGGTGGCGCGAGCGGATTGGCTTGGTCAGGAAGTCGTCGCCGCCTTCGCTCATTGCGTCGAGCTGTTTGTCCAGGTCGTCCTCGGCCGACAGGTAGATGATCGGCACGCTGACATAGCGGTCGTTGTGGCGGATCACCTTGGCCAGTTCCGGGCCGGAGCAGCCTGGCATGTACAAGTCGAGGATGATCAGGTCGGGTTGGAACTCGGCCAGCTCGGCCATGGTGCGGATCGGGTCGGTCAGGCTGCGGGTGATCATGCCGGCATTGGCCAACACGCGCTCGGTATGCAGCGCCTGGGTGCGCGAGTCGTCGATGATCAGCACCCGCAGCGGATCATGCGGGGCGGTGCTGCTGATCATCTCCAGTTTTTCCAGCAGGCTGGAGGCCTCCAGCGTGCCGGTCAGAAACGCCTGCCCACCTGCGCGCACGGCCGCCAGGCGGGTGGGCGTGTCGGTTTCGTGGTGGCTGAAAAACAACAGTGGAACCGCTTGTTCCTGGCCTTGCTGTACGCGTGCGGCCAAAGGCACACCGCCTCCAGGCCCGTCGAAGTCGACATCCATCACAATGGCTGCGGGCGGTTGTTCGGCCACCGACGCCATGAATGCGCCAGCGTCGAACAGCGGCTGCGCGCTCAGGCCGAAAAACTCCAGCTGCTGAGCCAGGCGCTCGGCACGCTCGTGGTCCCGCAACAACAGGTACACGGGTTTACGTGCCGGTCGCAGCAGCGCCTGATCGGGAGGGTCGTCTTTGCGCAAGCGGGTGCGCGAAAGGCGTTGCAGCAGGTGATCGAGCTCCTGCTTGAGGCGCTCTTGGCTCGGCTCCGCGGCTTGGGTCATGTCCTGACTACTTATAGGTGGGAGGTGCAGGTGCGATGATGGCTCTATGCTAGCAGCTCTTTTAAGGCGTGCGCGTGCGCAGCATCAACAAAGCGTTGATAACGAATATTCAGTTACTGACCCACTGGTCGCTTATGCGTACGGCAGTGTCTGCTTTATAGTGCAGCTACACGGGCTTGCCGTGGCACCCTGGCGAACGCCTGTGGTCAAAGCCCCTGAACCGTCGTGACTGATTAAGGACAAAAGCCATGCTGGACTGGAAAAACCGCGAGGCCAAAGCCGAGCCCCGTGAGCGTGTCGACGGCCGCGGCGCTGCCGCCCGTAGCTACTTGGGTGGGCTCTGGAGCCGTGCCCTGGGGACCCTGATCGGGTTGTACCTGCTGGTCTGCATTGGCCTGGGCTGGTACTGGAGCCAGGAGCCGGAACTGTTCCCGGTGCAGCAGAATGCCCAGGCGGCGGCCGAGCGCAACGGCCAGCAGATGGTGATCGGCTACACCACCATCGAAACCCTCAAGACCGTGGCCGGTACCTTGCTGAACAAGCCGGGTGGCTATATCTCCAACGACCGCTTCCCGCCGGGCCTGTGGATGGACAACATGCCGAGCTGGGAATATGGCGTGCTGGTGCAGGTGCGTGACCTGTCCCGTGCCCTGCGCAAGGACTTCGCCCGCTCGCAGTCGCAGTCCACCGAAGACGCCGACCTGGCCAAGGCCGAGCCGCGCTTCAACTTCGACAACAAGAGCTGGATCCTGCCGTCGAGCGAGTCGGAGTTCGAAGAGGGCATCAAGTCGCTTAGCCGCTACCAGACCCGTCTGGCTGCCGGTGACAAGGGTGCGATCTTCTACACCCGCGCCGACAACCTGAACAACTGGCTGGGTGATGTCGCCACGCGTCTTGGCTCGCTGTCGCAGCGCCTGTCGGCCAGCGTTGGCCGGGTCAAGCTCAACACCAACCTGAAAACCGAGTCGGTGGTTGCCGGCCAGGCGCCGCAGGTGGATGAGGAAGTGGTCGAAACCCCGTGGCTGCAGATCGACAACGTGTTCTACGAAGCCCGCGGCCAGGCCTGGGCGCTGTCGCACCTGCTGCGTGCCATCGAGGTGGACTTCGCCGACGTGCTGGCGAAGAAGAACGCCACCGTCAGCGTGCGCCAGATCATCCGTGAGCTGGAAGCCTCGCAGGAACCGCTGTGGAGCCCGATGGTGCTCAACGGCAGCGGCTTCGGCATGTGGGCCAACCACTCGCTGGTCATGGCCAACTACATCTCGCGGGCAAACGCTGCGGTAATCGACCTGCGCCAGCTGCTGTCGCAAGGTTGAACATGGCCATCAGCCCAAACGAGGCCGCCCACCGGGCGGCCTCCGACCGTGAGTTGGTCGCCTGGGTGGACGAAGCCGACCAGGTGCTCGGCGCGCTGCCCAGGGCTGAACTGCGTGAGCGCGGCCTGATCGGCCGCTGCACGTTCATTCTATTGTTCAATGGCGCCGGTGAGTTGTGCGTGCACCGGCGTACCTTGAGCAAGGCGCTGTACCCCGGTTACTGGGATGTGGCGGCCGGCGGCATGGTGGCGGCGGGCGAGGCTTATGCCGATTCAGCGGCACGCGAACTGGCCGAGGAGCTGGGGGTGGAAGGTGCCGAACTGCGCTTTCATGAGCGCTTCTACTTCGACCAGCCAGGCAACCACCTGTGGTGTGCGGTGTATTCGGCGGTGTCCGATGCGCCCCTGCGGTTGCAGCCGGAAGAGGTGATCGAGGCCAGGTTTGTCAGCGTGGCCCAGGCGGAGGCTGAAAGCAAAGTACTGCCCTATTGCCCTGACTCGCTGGCGGCTTTGCAGCGATATAAAGCCAGCCAATAGGCGCGGATTCATCCGCGAGGCGCCGGTCCAGACACCTGCATTTCATGGCAAGGACTACGCCCTGTTCGCGGATAAATCCGCGCCTACACAACCGCCTGATTTATCGTTACACTGCGCGCCCTTTTCGGGCTGTCGCAGGTACTTGCGGCAGTAGCGCCGCCCCTGCCAGAGTGGGGCTTCGCGGTCGGCTCCCGCCGACCAGTTTTTGTCCTCAGCACAGAGGAACAAAAGTGGCCAAGAAAGCTTCTTCCTTTTCCGCCCTTGGCGGTCTCGTGTTCTCCACCGACGCTGGTCGGCACTGCCCCGACTGTAGCCAGCCGGTGGATGCCTGCATCTGCAAGCAGCAAACCCTTCCCGAAGGCGACGGCATTGCCCGGGTGCGCCGCGAGAGCAAAGGCCGTGGCGGCAAGACTGTGACGACCGTCACCGGCGTGCCGCTGCCGCCTGACCAGCTCAAGGAGCTGGCTACCACGCTCAAACGCCGCTGCGGCACCGGCGGTGCCCTGAAGGACGGGGTTATCGAGATCCAGGGCGACCATGTCGAGCTGTTGATCGGCGAGCTGACCAAACAGGGTTTCAAGGCGAAAAAGTCCGGCGGCTGAGGCCATCGCGCGATTTTTTGCCCAGTGCTTTCTAAACTCGTTCCCGTGGCCAGGGTCTATGCCTGAGCACGGATGAATCGTCATTTTCAGCTTTTACACTCGCCCCGCTGCCTGCGGGGCAGTGTCTTCGACTTATCTATAGGGGACTTGAATGTCCGTACGACGCACACGCAAAGACGATGGTAGCCAATGGACCGTGGCCGACAGCCGCAGTGTTTACGGCATCCGCCATTGGGGCGCTGGTTATTTCGCCATCAATGAAGCCGGGCGCGTCGAAGTGCGCCCCAACGGCCCCGAGAGCGCGCCGATCGACCTGTTCGAGCAGGTCGACGAGCTGCGCCAGAGCGGTTTGTCGCTGCCGCTGCTGGTGCGTTTCCCGGATATTCTGCAGGACCGCGTGCGCCAGCTGACCGGTGCCTTCGACGCCAACATCGCGCGCCTGGAATACCAGAGCCAGTACACCGCGCTGTACCCGATCAAGGTCAACCAGCAGGAAGCGGTGGTGGAAAACATCATCGCCACGCAGAACGTCTCGATCGGCCTTGAAGCCGGCTCCAAGCCCGAGCTGCTGGCTGTGCTGGCGCTGGCGCCGAAGGGCGGCACCATCGTCTGCAACGGCTACAAGGACCGCGAGTTCATCCGCCTGGCGCTGATGGGCCAGAAGCTCGGCCACAACGTGTTCATCGTCATCGAGAAAGAGTCCGAGGTGGCGTTGGTGATCGAAGAGGCTGCCGACCTGAAGGTCAAGCCGCAGGTCGGTTTGCGTGTGCGCCTGTCGTCGCTGGCTTCGAGCAAGTGGGCTGATACCGGTGGTGAGAAATCCAAGTTCGGGTTGTCTGCTGCCCAGCTGATTTCGGTGGTGCAGCGCTTCCGCGATGCCGGCCTGGACCAGGGCATCCGCCTGCTGCACTTCCACATGGGCTCGCAGATCGCCAACCTGGCCGACTACCAGCACGGCTTCAAGGAAGCCATCCGTTACTACGGCGAGCTGCGCGCGCTGGGTTTGCCGGTCGACCACATCGACGTGGGCGGTGGCCTGGGCGTGGACTACGACGGTACCCACTCGCGCAACGCCAGCTCGATCAACTACGACATGGACGACTACGCCGGCGTGGTGGTGGGCATGCTCAAGGAGTTCTGCGACGCGCAGGGCCTGCCGCACCCGCATATCTTCTCGGAGAGCGGCCGTTCGCTGACTGCGCACCACGCCATGCTGGTGATCCAGGTGACCGACGTCGAGAAACATAACGACGACGTACCGACCATCGAAAACAAGCAAAGCCTGCCCGAGACCGTTCAGTGGCTGGCCGACCTGCTCGGCCCGACTGACATCGAGATGGTCACCGAAACCTACTGGCGCGCCACCCACTACATGGGTGACGTGGCAGCGCAGTATGCCGATGGCAAGATCAGCCTGGCCGAGAAAGCCCTGGCCGAGCAGTGCTACTTCGCCGTGTGCCGGCGCCTGCACAATTCGCTCAAGGCCCGCCAGCGCTCCCACCGCCAGGTGCTGGACGAGCTCAATGACAAGCTGGCCGACAAGTACATCTGCAATTTCTCGGTGTTCCAGAGCTTGCCGGACACCTGGGCCATCGGCCAGGTGCTGCCGATCATCCCGCTGCACCGCCTGGACGAGGAGCCGCTGCGCCGCGCTGTGCTGCAGGACCTTACCTGCGACTCCGACGGCAAGATCAACCAGTACGTCGACGAGCAGAGCATCGAGACCAGCATGCCGGTCCATGCGCTCAACGAGGGCGAGGACTACCTGCTGGGCGTATTCCTGGTCGGCGCCTACCAGGAAATCCTCGGCGACATGCACAACCTGTTCGGTGACACCGATTCGGTGAACATCTACCAGAATGCCGATGGCAGCGTGTACCACGCCGGCATCGAGACCCACGACACCATCGAAGACATGCTGCGCTACGTGCACCTGTCGCCGGAGGAGTTGATGACCCACTACCGCGACAAGGTGGCCAGCGCGAAGATCACCGCCCGCGAGCGCACCCAGTTCCTCGATGCACTGCGCCTGGGGCTGACCCGGTCTTCTTACCTGTCGTCGTAACCGCCGGGGCCGCTTCCACTTTTGATGTGTGGGAGCGGCCTCGCGTCGCGAAAGGGCTGCAAAGCAGCCCCCAGCTTCAGTGAACCCACAACCCTTTTTGCTGCAACCGCCACCCCACCCACCCCAGCGTCACCGCCCGCAACGCCATGAACCCAAGAAACGCCAACCACAACCCATGGTTGCCAAAGCCACTCATGGCCCACGCCAACGGCAGTGCAATCAGCACTGAAACCAGCATCGCGTTGCGCATCTCCCGCGCCCGCGTTGCGCCGATGAACAGCCCATCGAGCAAATAACTCCACACCGCCACCAACGGCAGTACCGCCAGATACGGCAAGTACGGATAGGCAGCCGTGCGTACGCTGTCGATATCAGTCTGCAGGTCGATGAACAAGTGCCCAGCCAGCAGGAACAACCCGGCGAAGCCCAAGCTGGTGATCAACGACCAGCCACAGGCCACCACCAGTGAGCGGCGCAATGTGTCGCGGTCGCGGGCGCCGATGGCATGGCCGCACAGGGCCTCCACCGCATGCGCCAGGCCGTCGAGGGCGTAGGCAGTCAGCAGCAGGCCATTGAGCAGCAGCGCATTGGCCGCCACCGTGGCTTCACCCAGGCGCGCGCCCTGCACGGTGATCAACAAAAACACCAACTGCAGCGCCAGGCTGCGCAGGAAGATGTCGCGGTTCACCGCCAGCAACGGCCGCCAGGCTTGCCAGCGCTTGAGTGCCGCCCAGGCGATATGGCCGGGGTAGGCGCGCAGGGCAGGGCGGGTGAGGGCCAGGCCAAGCAGCGCCGCAGCCCACTCGGCGATCACCGATGCCCGCGCCGAGCCCAGCACCCCCCAGTCCAGACCCAGTACAAACCAGAGGTTGAGCGCGATGTTCAGCAGGTTGGTGGTCAGCAGAATGGCGAGCGGCGCACGGGCATTCTGGGTGCCGAGGAACCAGCCGACTAGCGCGTAGCTGGCCAGTGCTGCAGGAAGGCCGAGCAAGCGCGTGTGGAAGAAGGCTTCGGTGGATTGTTGCAAGGCCTCGCTTGGTTGCATCGCGTGCAGCGCCAACTGGCTGAAGGGCAGGGCGAGCAGGCCGATGAGCAAGGCGAAAGCAAGCGCCAGCAGCAGGCCTTGCACCAGAACCTGGCGTAGCGCGGCGCCGTCCGCGCGGCCCGCTGCCTGGGCGGCGAACCCGGTGGAGCCCATGCGCAAGAAGCCCATCAGGCCGACCATGAAGGTGAACAGCGTGGCGCCCACCGCCACTGCGCCAAGCTGGTGGGCGTGGGGCAGGTGGCCGATTACCGTGCTGTCTACCAGTGCCACCAGGGGCACCGAGATGTTGGAAAGGATCATCGGCGCGGCCAGGGCCCAGACCTTGCGATGGGTGAGACGGTGCTGCCAGTCGGTGGCAATTTGCGACATTTGAAGTCCTGGGTAAGCGGGGCCCAAGCCAGCTCCCAAGGGGCATGCACCGCCGTTGCCGGCGCTGAGGACGCTGTGGGAGCCGGCTTGCCGGCGATTGGGGCGCGCAGCGCCCCCTTTTGGATCGAATGGCCGCATTGTACCGGCCAGCCACCTGCCGTTGCGCTATAGTTGCGCCCTCACGTACACGCTGCCAAAGAGTCCCCACTCCATGTTCAACAAAGGATTGTTGCTGGCCTGCGCGCTGGCCCTGCTCAGTGCCTGTGATTCCTCGACGCCGGACAAACCCGCCGCTACCGAAAAGCCGGCCGCGACTGCTGCAGTCGAGGCCCCGGCGCCCAAGCGCGAGGACCCCGCGGTGCTCGCCAAGCGTTACGAGGGCCGCGAACTGTCCGTGCTGGATGTCTCGGAAGTGCAGCTCGATGGTGCCAGCACCCTGTCGGTCAGTTTTTCCGCACCGCTGGACGCCAAGCAGGACTTCGCCACCAAACTGCACCTGGTGGACACCGTCAAAGGCAAGGTGGACGGTGCCTGGGAACTCTCCGACAACCAGATGGAACTGCGCCTGCGCCACCTGGAGCCGCAGCGCAAACTGGTGCTGACCGTCGACAAAGGCCTGCTGGCGGTGAACGGCAAGCAGCTCGACAGCGAATCGGTGACCCGCCTGGAAACCCGCGACATGCAGCCGACCATCGGCTTCGCCAGCCGCGGCTCGCTGTTGCCCACCCGCCTGGCCGAGGGCCTGCCGGTGATTGCCCTGAACGTCGACAAGGTCGATGTCGAGTTCTTCCGGGTAAAACCGGAGATGCTGTCGACCTTCCTGGTCAACTGGGGGCGCAACAGCAGCCTGTACTACTACCAGTCCAAGGAAACCCTGGCCTTGGCAGACCTGGTCTACAGCGGCCGCTTCGACCTCAACCCGGCGCGCAACACGCGCGAAACGGTGCTGCTGCCGATCGCCGGGATCAAGCCGCTGCAAGAGCCGGGCGTGTACCTGGCCGTGATGCGTGCCTCGGGCACCTACGACTACTCGCAGCCGGCAACGCTGTTCACCCTCAGCGACATCGGCGTGTCTGCCCACCGCTATCGCGACCGCCTCGACGTATTTGCCCAGGCGCTGGAGGGTGGCAAGGCACTGAAGGATGTGAACCTCGAGCTGCATGACGAGAAGGGCAAGCTGCTGGCCCAGGCCAAGACCGATGGCGAAGGCCATGCCCAGTTGCCCATTACGGCCAAGGCCGACACCCTGATCGCTACCCAAGGCGTGCATACCACGCTGCTGCGCCTGAACACGGCAGCCCTGGACCTGGCCGAATTCGACATCACCGGCCCCCAGGCCAACCCCTTGCAGTTCTTCATCTTTGGCCCGCGCGACCTGTACCGCCCGGGGGAGACGGTGCTGCTCAACGGCCTGCTGCGTGACCAGGACGGCAAGCCGGTCAAGGCCCAGCCGGTAAGCGTGGAAGTGCGCCGGCCGGATGAACAGGTGAGCCGCAAGTTCGTCTGGGAGGCCGATGCCAATGGCCTGTATCAGTACCAGTTGCAACTGGCCACAGAAGCCCCGACCGGCCGTTGGCAGCTGCTGCTCGACCTTGGCGGTGGGCACAAACAGGTCTACGAATTCCTCGTCGAGGACTTCCTCCCCGAGCGGCTGGCGCTGGAGCTCAAAGGCAGCAGCACGCCGCTTTCGCCGGACCAGACTGCCGAGATCCAGGTTAACGGTCGTTACCTCTATGGTGCCCCGGCAGCCGGCAATCGCCTGAGCGGCCAGGCCTACGTTCGACCCCTGCGCGAAGCGGTGCCGGCGCTGCCTGGCTACCAGTTTGGCGCTGTGACCGAGAGCGAGTTGAACCAGGACCTGGAGCTGGACGAAGTCACCCTCGACCAGGCCGGCAAGGCCACGGTCGCTATTGAAAGCCGATGGGCCGAAGCCCGTTCGCCACTGCAACTGACCGTTCAGGCCAGCCTGCAGGAGTCTGGCGGCCGCCCGATAACCCGCCGCCTCGAACAGCCAATCTGGCCTGCCGAGCGCTTGCCTGGCTTGCGTGGCCTGTTCGATGGCGAAGAGACCGACAGTGACGGCCCGGTAGAATTCGAGTTCCTGGTTGCGGACCGCGACGGCAACAAGCTGGCAGCCAACGACCTGAAGGTTCGCTTGGTCCGCGAACGCCGCGACTACTACTGGAACTACTCGCAGAGCGACGGCTGGAGCTACAACTACAACGAAAAATTCCTCACCCAGAGCGAGGAAAACATTCAGGTCAAAGCCGGCTCTACCGCCAAGCTGACCTTCCAGGTCGAGTGGGGCCCGTACCGGGTCGAGGTGGAAGACCCCGAGACCGGCCTGGTTTCCAGCGAACGCTTCTGGGCGGGCTATCGCGCCCAGGACAACGCCGAAGGCGGCGCGGTGCGCCCCGACCAGGTCAAGCTGGCACTGGACAAACCCGCCTACGCCGACGGGGATACCGCCAAGGTCACCGTCACGCCCCCAGCCGCCGGTACCGGCTACCTGATGATCGAGTCCAGCGACGGCCCGCTGTGGTGGCAGGAGATCGACGTGCCAGCCGAAGGCAAGACCTTCGACGTGCAGCTGGACAAAAAGTGGGCACGTCACGACCTGTACATCAGCACCCTGGTGATTCGCCCGGGCGAGCGCAAGGCCAATGCCACCCCCAAGCGTGCCGTGGGCGTGCTGCACCTGCCGCTGGGCCGTGCCGAGCGCAAGCTTGCGGTAAGCCTGCAGGCGCCGGAGAAGATGCGGCCCAAGCAGCCGCTGACAGTGAAGTTCAAGGCGGCCAATGCCGACGGCAGCATCCCAAAACAGGTGCATGTGCTGTTGTCCGCAGTCGACGTGGGCATCCTCAACATCACCGACTTCAAGACCCCAGACCCATTCGCCAGCCTGTTCGGCCGCAAGGCCTACGGCGCCGACCAGCTGGATATCTACGGCCAGCTGATCGAAGCCGGCCAGGGCCGCCTGGCCAGCCTGGCGTTCGGTGGTGACGCGGCCATGGCCAAGGGCGGCAAGCGCCCCAACACCACGGTGACCATCGTTGCCCAGCAGAGCCTGCCGGTAACCCTGAATGAGCAGGGCGAAGGCGAGGCGACGGTCGATATCCCGGACTTCAACGGTGAACTGCGGCTGATGGCCCAGGCCTGGACCGAAGAGCACTTCGGTATGGCCGAGGGCAAGACCGTGGTGGCCGCGCCGCTGATCGCCGAGCTTTCGGCGCCGCGCTTCCTCGCCGGTGGCGACCGCACCAGCCTGGCGCTGGACCTGGCCAACCTGTCTGGCAGCGCCCAGCAACTGAGCGTCGACATCACCACCGAGGGCCAGTTGAGCCTGGCGGCGAGCGCGCAGCAGACTGTGGCCTTGGCCGAAGGCCAGCGCACCACGCTGATGATTCCGGTGCAGGCCCAGGGCGGTCTGGGCCAGGGCAAGGTGCATGTACGGGTCAATGGCCTGAAGCTGCCGGGCGAGGCAGTAAATGCCTTCGAGCGCGAATGGACCCTGGGCATCCGCCCGGCCTACCCGGCAATGCTCAAGCACTACCGGGTGGCCCTCAAGGACCAGCCGTGGACCTTGCCGGAAGCCGACCTGGCGGCCTTCGAGCCTGCTGGGCTGGAAGCCAGCCTGGCCCTGTCGAGCCGCCCACCGCTGAACCTGGCCGAGCAGATTCGCGCACTCGAAGCCTACCCCTACGGCTGCCTGGAGCAGACCACCAGCGGCCTGTACCCCTCGTTGTACGCCGACGCCGAGAGCCTCAAGCGCCTGGGCATCAAGGGCGAGCCGGCCGACGTGCGCAAGCGCAAGATAGAGATGGGCATCGAGCATTTGCTGGGCATGCAGCGCTACAACGGCAGTTTCGGCCTGTGGAGTTCGGACAGTGAAGAAGAGTATTGGCTGACCGCCTACGTTACCGACTTCCTGCTGCGGGCCCGCGACCAGGGTTACGGCGTGCCGGCCGAGGCGCTGAAGAAGGCCAGCGAGCGCCTGCTGCGTTACCTGCAAGAGCGCAACCTGATCGAGGTCGACTACAGCCAGAACGCCGAGCACACCCGCTTTGCCGTGCAGGCTTACGCCGCGCTGGTGTTGTCGCGCAGCCAACAGGCGCCGCTGGGTGCCTTGCGCAGCCTGTTCGAACGCCGCGCCGACGCACGCTCCGGCCTGCCGCTGGTGCAACTGGCGCTGGCGCTGGACAAGATGGGCGACAAGCCGCGTGCCCAGGAGGCCCTGCAGGCGGGCCTGGGCATCAGCCGCAGCAAGGGCTGGATGGCCGATTACGGCAGCAGCCTGCGGGACCAGGCGTTGATCCTGGCGCTGTTGCAAGAGAGCAACCTGGCCAGCAACCAGGTCGACCAGCGCCTGTTCGCGCTGTCCGACGAGCTGGCAGCCAACCGCTGGCTGTCGACCCAGGAACGCAATGCGTTGTTCCTTGCCGGCCGAGGCTTGCTCGGCAAGCCGGAGAGCCCATGGAAGGCGCGCCTGGACAGTGCCGGTGAGGTCCGTGAGTTCAACAATGGGGATTCGGGCATGAAGCTGGAAGGCCCGTTGCTGGCATCGCCGCTGAGCCTGCAGAACGAAGGCAGCGAAACCGTATACCAGCAACTGACGCTCTCGGGCTACCCGCGCCAGGCGCCTGCCGCTGGCGGTAATGGCATGGAGATCCGCCGTGAGTACCTGGGCATGAATGGCCAGGCGCTGGACCTGCACAACCTGCGCAGCGGCGACCTGGTGCTGGTGCACCTGGCACTCAAGGCCAGCGACGCGGTGCCGGATGCGCTGGTGGTCGACCTGCTGCCGGCAGGCCTGGAGCTGGAAAACCAGAACCTGGCGCAGAGCGCTGCCAGCCTGGATAACGCCAGCAGCGCCGTGAAGCAGTGGCGCGAGTCGATGCAGAACGCCAGCGTGGTGCATCAGGAGTACCGTGATGACCGTTATGTGGCGGCGCTCAAGCTAGATGGCTATGGCACCACCCACCTGCTGTACCTGGCCCGTGCGGTAACCCCGGGCACCTACCGCGTGCCGCCGCCGCAGGTCGAGTCGATGTACCGGCCAAACTTGCAGGCGGTGGGTGATGGGCAGGGTGAGATGACCGTCATAGGGCGTTGACGCGCAGCTGCAAGCTACAAGACAAAGCCAAACGCGGTGGGTCTTCCATCGCCAATCGGCTTGAAGCTTGTAGCTTGTAGCTCAATGAATCACCCAGCTCATCACCCACAACCCCAGCACCAGCCAGATGATCCCGAGGATGATCGAGGCGCGCATGAAAGCGCGGATCGCCGAGTACAGCAGCATCAAGCCGACGATAAGGGCGAGGATGCTGACCAGCGAGGTGTCCATGCCCAACGTGCGTGCCAGGCCATCGATGAAGTTGCCCCCGGCGTTGGCCAGCAGGTTGAACAAGCCGCTCAATGCGTCGACGATGAAGCGGATCAACGAACCCAGTGCCTGGCCAAGCCACTCGAAAAAACCTTCTACATGCATAGTTGCTTCCTGATGAACGAATCGGCGAGGTTGCCGTTCCCAAGCCTTTGGCCATTACCTGGCCAGGTCGGTTCCCGATGCCAAGCTTAGCCCGGCCGCGCACGCGAGCGGGAAGGTTCCTGCGTGCCGGTGTGGTCACCGTGGTCGCGTTGCTTGGCCTGTTGTGGCTGGCTGACCGTATCTGGCCGCTGCCCATGCCGGCTGATGACCTGGCGCGGGTGGTGCTGGCGGAAGACGGCACACCGTTGTGGCGCTTCGCCGATGCCGAGGGTGTGTGGCGTTACCCGGTCAGCCCCGAGGAGGTGTCGCCGTTGTACCTGCAGGCGCTGCTGACCTACGAGGACCGCTGGTTCTACCGCCACCCGGGGGTCAACCCGCTGGCGCTGGTGCGCGCGGCCTGGCTCAACCTGCGCGGCGGGCGCGTGGTGTCTGGCGGCAGCACGCTGTCGATGCAGGTGGCGCGGCTGCTCGACCCGCACGATCGCACGCTGGCTGGCAAGCTGCGGCAACTGTGGCGCACGGCGCAGCTGGAGTGGCACCTGCCCAAGCGTGAAATCTTGCAGATCTACCTGAACCGCGCCCCGTTTGGCGGCACGTTGCAGGGCGTGGCAGCAGCCAGCTGGGCTTACCTGGGCAAGTCGCCGATGCACCTCACGCCGGCCGAGGCGGCGCTGTTGGCGGTGCTGCCGCAGGCACCCAGCCGTTTGCGCCCGGACCGCCATCCCGCGCGTGCCCAGCGTGCCCGCGACAAGGTGCTGCAACGCCTGGGCGAGTACCAGGTGTGGCCTGCCCAGCAACTCAAGGAAGCCGCCGAGGAGCCTTTGCTATTGGCCCCGCGCCAGGAGCCTGCCCTGGCGCCGCTGCTGGCGCGCCGCCTGAATACCCCCGGCAGCCCGCCGCTGATCCGCACCACCCTCGATGCCTCGTTGCAACGGCGCCTCGAAGACCTGCTGCTGGGCTGGCGTGCGCGCCTGCCCGAGCGCACCTCGGCCGCGGTGCTGGTGGTCGACGCACAGAGCATGGCCGTGCGCGCCTACCTGGGCTCGGTCGACCTTGCCGATGAGCGCCGCTTTGGGCATGTCGACATGGTCCGCTCGCTGCGCTCGCCAGGCTCGACGCTAAAGCCGTTCCTGTATGGCATGGCGCTGGACGATGGCCTGATCCATTCCGAATCCCTGCTGCAGGATGTGCCGCGCCGCTATGGCGACTACCGCCCCGGTAACTTCTCCATGGGTTTCAGCGGCCCGGTCTCGGCCAGTTCGGCGCTGGCCTTGTCGCTCAACCTGCCGGCGGTGCAGTTGCTTGAAGCGTACGGGCCAAAGCGTTTCGCTGCAGAGTTGCGCATGGCCGGCATGCCGCTGGCGCTGCCGCCCCTGGCCGAGCCCAACCTGTCGTTGATCCTCGGGGGGGCCGGCAGCCGCCTGGAAGAGCTGGTCGGTGGCTATGCGGCGCTCGCTCGGGGCGGCAACAGCGCCCGGGTGCGCCTGCAACCCCAGGACCCGCTGGTGGAGCGGCGTCTGTTGTCGCCGGGGGCGGCATGGATCATTCGGCGTATCCTCAGCGGCCAGGCACGGCCTGACCGCGACCCACATGCCGAACTGGTACAGCGCCCTCAGCTGGCCTGGAAGACCGGTACCAGCTACGGCTTTCGCGATGCCTGGTCGATCGGGGTCGGGCCGCGCTACCTGATAGGTGTATGGATTGGCCGCCCCGATGGCACCCCGGTGCCTGGGCAGTTCGGCCTGGCCTCGGCAGCACCGCTGATGCTGCAGGTGCACGACCTGCTGAGCAACCGCGACAGCCAGCGAGGGCTGCCGATACCGGTCGAGCAGGTACCGGGCAGCGTTGGAGTCGCCGCGATTTGCTGGCCGCTGGGCCAGCCCATGAACCGCCAGGACCCGAACTGCAGGCGCCAGCGTTTTGCCTGGACACTCGACGGCACCACGCCACCCACCCTGCAGGCGGCCGACCAACCGCTCGGGTTGGGCTTGCGCGAGAGCGTGTGGGTCAACGCCCAGGGTTTGCGTGTGGATGGCAGCTGCCCAGGCGCGAAGGCGCGCGACATCGCCCTCTGGCCGGCGCCGCTGGAGCCGTGGCTGGGGCGTGTGGAGCGGCGAGCCGCTCGGTTGCCGGCGGTTGACCCGAGCTGCCCGCCCCAGGCGCCTGCCAGTGCGCCGCCGTTGGCCATTGTGGGCGTACGCAGCGGTGACAACCTGCGCCGCCCAGCGACCAGCGCCGAGCCGTTGCAACTGCATGTCTCGGCGCTGGGTGGAGGTGGGCGGCGTTGGTGGTTCGTAAACGGCCAACCGTTGGGCGAAACCGAAGGCCAGGACAGCCTTCTGGTTCGCTTCGAGCACGCCGGGCAGATCGAGCTGAGCGCGCTGGACGAGAGCGGTGAAACCGCACGGGTGGCGTTTCAGGTCAGCGACTAGCCGTTCGACGTTTACCGGCGCAGCACCTACGCTTGCTGGTGACGGGTGTGACCGGCCGACGCCCCGGCGCCCAAGGGATTGTGGAGCGTCCTATGCGTCCTCTGGTCGTGCGCCTGTTGCTGCTGACCTGGGCCAGCCTGGCCCGTGCCGAACCGTTGCCGGGGTTTCTAGACGGCCACGAGTACGAGCGTCGCCTGCCCACCGCGAACCTGCCGGTTGAACACTATCGACCTGGTGCCACGCAGCTGCGACTTGCAGTGCCTGACACGGGCGCCGCCGCGCTGCCGGCGGACACGCGCCTGCGCTTGCACAAGGTGCGCTTCGAGGGGGGGACGGTCTATCCGCTGAGCGAGTTGCGTGAGCACTACCAGCCCCTGATCGGCCACATGATCTCGGTGGGCGAGCTGCAGCAGTTCACCGAGCGGCTGACCCAGCGTTACCGGCGTGACGGCTACCCGTTGTCGTATGCCTACCTGCCAGCGCAGGACCTCGCCGAAGGCCGCGTGCAGGTGGTGCTGGTGGAAGGGTACATCGATGACTATGAGTTGCTGGGCGATATCGGCCCGGCTGCGGCTTACCTCAAACAGATGATCGCGCGGTTGCAGGCCGAGCGCCCGCTGACTCAAGAAGCATTCGAGCGCTTTATCGGCTTGACGCAACGTCTCCCGGGCCTTTCGGTAGATGCGCAGGCTGCCGCCGCGCCGGGCCCGGATGGGCACACGCGGCTTACGCTTCGCGTGCAGCGCAGGCCGTTCGATGCCGATGTGACGCTGAGCGATGGTAACCGCAACGATCTGCAGGCGCTGTTCAAGGTGTCGAGCAACGCCCACACACGCTTCGCCGAGCAGCTGACTGCGCGCTTTCTGCTGCCGCCGGGCGATGATTCGATGCATTACCAAAGCCTGGACTACAGCCAGTATCTGGACGCACAGGGCAGCCAGTTGCTGGTGTCGGCTGCGCGTTATCGCGCTGAGCCGGGCACGCGTGTGCGGCTGAAGGATGGCAGCGATGTCACCCCGCGCCGTGAAAGCGAGCGTTATTCGATCGGCCTTGGACAGTCACTGATGATTGCGCCGGATGAGTGGGTCAATGTGTCCGGGCGCTTGTATTCGGTGAGTGACCACATCGAAGATCGGCGTGCAGGGCAGCTCGAATACGACACGTATGTGCGCGCACTGTCATTCGAGGGCGACTGGCGCAAGGCGGATGCGCGTCGGCTGCGCATCGTCAGTGCCGGGGTTTATCAGGGCCTGGATTACCTTGGGGCCCGTAGCGATGCCGACTACGACATGGACTTCTTGCGCTTTCGGGTGTCTGCCTTGCAGAGCGACCAGCTATTCGACAGCGGGCAGGGCGTGGCGTCGGCGGCGTTTTACTGGAGTGACGACAGGGTGCCCGACAGTGAGCGAGCGGTGTTCGGTGGGCAGCATTTCGGCCGTGGTTACCCCCGTGATCAAGCTGCTGGCGACAAGGGGTGGGGGGTAGCCTACGAGCTGAACTACAGCATTAGACCGGGTGACGGCTGGCTGAAGTTGCTGCAGCCCTATGCCGTGCTCGATGCCGCCCAGGCTTGGTACAACGGTGGGCCATTCGAGGATGCCCACATGAGCTCGGTGGCGCTGGGCCTGCGCCTGGGCGATGGGCGCTTTGGCAGTGTGGCGGTTGAAGTGGCCAAGCCGTTGGCGGATGTGGCGCTGGACAGCTTGAACCGTGGGGCGCGGTTGATGCTGACCATCAGCTATCAGCTTGAGTGAGGTTGCCTGTGGAGGCGCGGCCTTGTGTCGCGACAGGGGGCGCACGGCGCCCCCAGGTTTCTCAGTGGGTAGTAAAGCGCAGATGCACCGGTGAAGAGCTGGGCGTCAGCGCCAGTGCCAGCTGCGTGCGGTTGTGCATATGGGTGAGGCGCAACACCTGCGAGACGTACAGTTTGACGGTGTTTTCGGTAATCCCCAGCTCGCAGGCAATCTGGTAGTTGGTCTTGCCCTTGCTCACCAACCGGGCGACCTCCAGTTGGCGCGGCGAAAGCTTCTCGAACGCCGCAGGCAGCTCGCTTTCAGGCTCTTCGCCATCGGTGGCGCGGCGGTGCACGCCTTGGCCGCGGGCTTTTTCCAGGTCCTGATAAAGCTCGTCGATGCACCCTGCCAGGTCTTGCAGGCGCTGGTTGAGGTTACCCAAGTCCTGGAAGTTGGCTTTGCGCTCGCGCAGCACCTGCTCCTGCCGGCGCAAACCTTCGAGCAATTCGTCGAGGTCCATCGGCTTCTGGTAGTAATCGGCGAAGCCCTCGCGCAGGGCGCGGATCACATCCTGCTTCTCGGCACGGCCGGTGAGCATGATCGCTTCGAACATGCGCTGGCGCCCGGCAACTTCCTTCAGCGCCCGAACCAGCTCGATGCCATCGCGCTCGGGCATGTGCAGGTCGCACAACACCAGCCCAATCGCCTCATCCGCTACATAGCGCTCGATGGCTTCGTCGGTGGAATGAGCCGCCACGCAATGGTGGCCCTGGTTTTCGAGGAACTCGCACAACTGTTCGACGATCAGGGGCTGGTCATCGACCACCAGAACCTTCACCTCACTAAATGACTTGTTCACGATCAACTCCCTGTTCGTAAGCGGCCCTGCTCCCGGGCCAGACGCTCTGGCAGCTTAACCATAGACGCTGCTGGCGACCCTGTACAACGCATGTACAAGTTATCGGACAACGGGATTGATTATTGGATCCATACAGCTGTGAGCATGAATCCGGCCAGCACATAGGGCACGAAGGCTTGTTTGTCGCCCATTTGTTCGGTCAGTGCCTGCAGGCGCTTCTTCACTTTGGGGTTGAGCAGGGTCCACAGCCGACGGCGCATGAGCAGCCACACCAGCACGCTGACGCCAGCACCGATGAAGGTGCCGAGCACGTATTGCGGGCTGGTTGCCAAGGCCAGAGCGCCCATCAATTTGACGTCGTCGGCGCCGAAGCGGCCGAGCATGTAGCCGGGCAAGGTCAGCAGCATGACGATTGCCAGTGCCCAGCCGGCCTCACTGGCGTCGGCACCGATCCAGCTGTGGCCAGTGACGAACAGCCAGACCAGGGCGCACGCTGCGACGCCCAAGGTCAGCATGTTGGCGATCTGGCGTTCGCGAATATCCTGTTCAGAGCACAAGGCAAGCCACATCAGGAGAACAATGCTTTGCATTGGCAGGTCGCCATCCCTATTCGTTGAACACGTCTACCCGTTCACTCAGGTGTCTTTATCAGGGTAGACGCGATCTGACGAACGGGCTATTTGCAGGCTACTTGGCTCTGCCTGGCGGGTAATTGCCCAGCACTTGGCTCACGGTCTTCTGAATGGCGCTGTTGCGCTCGTCGGGGCTGGGCGGGTAGTTGTTCATGATCTGCTCGGCACTGCCGCGCCAGACCAGCTTGCCGTCACGGCCGTCGAACATGTCGACCTGGATGGTCGCTACCTTGTAGTCGACGCTGCGAGTCTCGTTGTACATCGGCCCGCCCCAGTAACCTCCCCAATAGCCACCCCAGCCGCCGCCATAGTTGGTGGTGATCTGTTGCTGGCGCTGCTCGACGATCAGGTAGGCCCGCACCTTGAGGTCAGGCCGGGCATTGCCCTGGGCCGGGCGCAGGCCGCGCTGGTCGAGCTGGTCGGTAACGGCGGCGCGGATGCGCTGTTCGGTGAGGTCGCTCTTGATCCGTGGATCATCCGGGCGGTATTGCAGGCCCGGCTCTTGCCACGCCCAGCTGCGGTAGGCGGCGAAATCGCGGCTGGCGTCGAAATCCTGCTGGACGTTGTTGCTGGAGCAAGCCGCCAGCAATAACGCGAATGACAGTAGAACGAGACGACGCAACATGATGGTTCTCCGTTAGGTGTTAACTGGGAGGATAGCCGCTGAGTGCCTTGTGTACCGATTCGCGCAAGGCGCTTTCGCGATCGCGTGGCGAGCTTTTGTCGCTGCCGCTTTCCGCGCTCGCGCTCCACACCGGCTGGCCGTTGCGGGCATCGAACAGGTCGATGCGCACCACCATCACTTCAACTTCGTAGGTGCGCACGATCGGCACGCTGCCATAGGCGCCGTAGCCATTGCGGTAGCCGCCGAAACCGACGCCACCGTAGGGGGACGGGCCGTAATACGGGTCGTAGTAGTCGTAATCACGTACCTGGCGTAATCGCCGTTCCAGCCGCATGTCGGCACTCACCAGCAGGTCGCCGGCGGCGCCCCGGGCCGGGCGCAGGCCGTGCTGGTCGAGTGCGCCACTGACAGCGTCGGCCAGCTGCGCTGGGTCGGCATCGGCAGTGCCACTTGGCAGCTGGCCACCCCGCCAGCTCCAGCTGCGGTAGCGCCCATAATCGCGCGCCGGTGCCGGGTAGGCACTGGCGTCGAAGGTGGTAGCCGCTTGCGCGGGGGCGGGTGGTAGTGGGCGGCTGCTGGCAACGTAAGGGTTGCTGCCCTGGCAAGCGCAGAGGGCGAGCGGCAGCAAGGCCAGGCATAACAGGCGGTACGGCATGGATTCCTCCCGGCGGGCAGGTCAGCGGGGGCGGCACATCCAGTGCAGGTAGCGGCCCAGCCCGGCAAAGCTTGGGTGACGGCGGTGGGCCAGTTCCATTTCCAGCAAGTCGAGCAGTTCGGCCTTGGCCTGGAAGTCCTTGGGCATGTAGTCGTGGAACACTCTCACACCACTCTCGCTTTCGACTTGCCAGATAGGCTCAAGTTGCGCCTTGAGTTCACGCGGATCAAGCGGTTTTTGTGGGGTCAGGCTCTGCTTTTCACCTTCCAGGCGGTTGCTGCGCAGCTTGCGGAAATGGCCCTTGAGCAGGTTGCGATAAACCAGTGCGTCGCGGTTGTAGAAGGCCAGCGACAACCAGCCGCCGGGTGCGGTCAGTTGGTGCAGCACCGGCAGGATGCTTTCCGGTTCGGCCAGCCATTCGAGCACGGCGTGGCACAGCACCAGGTCGTAGGGCTCGGTAAGTTGGCCAAGCAAGTCCTGCCAGGGCGCCTGGATGAACGTGGCGGCCTGGCCGGCCTCGGCAAAGCGCGCGCGGGCGCCCTCAAGCATGGGGGCGGCAGGTTCTGCGAGGGTCACGTGGTGGCCGCGCTGGGCCAGCCACAGGGCCATGTGGCCGAGCCCGGCACCGATGTCGAGGACCCGCAGCGGGCGGTCGGGCAGGGCGTCGGCCAGGTCGGCTTGCAGCACAGCCAGCCGGATGGCGCCCTTGGCACCGCCGTAGATCTTCTCGGCGAAGCGGGTGGCCAGCTCATCGAAGTGACGGTCGTTCATCGGGCGAAACGCCTTTCAGTGTCGGCCAGCTTGGCCCGTACCACCTGCTCCATGTCCAGGCCCAGTTCGCTGCAGAGCAGCAGCAGGTAGAGGACGACGTCACCCACCTCCTGCCCGGCGTGAGCGAGTTGGTCGTCAGGCAGCTGGCGCGATTGGTCTTCGCTGAGCCATTGGAAGATTTCCACCAGCTCGGCCATTTCGACGCTGGCGGCCATGGCCAGGTTCTTCGGGCTGTGGAAGCCGCCCCAGTCGTTGTTGTCACGGATCTGGTGCAGCCGTTTGGTGAGTTCTTGCAGGTTCATTGCGGGTCTCCTAGTGCCGCATAGCTTCGGTGGAGGCCTGTTGCAAAGCAAGTGGATTCGGGGCTGCGCAGCAGCCCTGGGCGTCAGAGCAAGGCCCATCTCCCGACCATGTGCAGCAGTTCGCCATGGCCATCCAGGCGCAGCTCACCCGTGGGGCCTGCCGCGCTGGCGCTCAACACCACCTCCGAAGGCAACCGCACCGGCTTGCGAAAATCCACTTCGAAGGCATACCCGCTGTGCGGCAGATGCCCGCGCAGCGCGGCCAAGGCCATGGCCTTGCTCCACATGCCATGGGCAATCGCCTTGGGGAAGCCGAACAGCCGAGCGCTGGCGGCGCTCAGGTGAATCGGGTTGTAGTCGCCACAGACTTTGGCGTAGCGCCGGCCGATATCGCTGTCGGCGTACCAGCGCGTCGCTTCAGGCAATGTCGGCGGTTCGCGTTCTTCGTGCTCATCGGCTGAGCCCTCGAGCTTCAGGCCGCGCACCAGCATGCGGCTGGTTTCGCGCCACAGCAGGCCAAGGCCATCTTCGGCCTCGGTAATCAGGTCGAAGGTGCCGCCCTTGGCATGCGCCTGCAGGTTGTCGGCATACACCGCGAAGCGCAGCCCATCGATGCCGCCCAACGGGCGCAGCACTTCGATGCGGTTGTGCAGGTGCACCAGGCCGAGCAACGGGAAGGGGAAGCCGGGCGCCGTCAGCAATTGCAGTTGCAGGGTGAAGGCCATCACATGCGGGTAGGTGCCCGGCAGGCGGCCGTCCTCGGTAAAGTGGCAGAGCCGCCGATAGGCTGCGAGGTTATCGGGCTGCACGCGAATGAAACAGCGCAGGCCATCTGCTGGCAGCGTGTTGCCGCTGATCTTGCGTTTGCTGGCCGCGCGCAGGTAAAGGCTGGCGCGCGAGTCGGGGCTGTTCAGGTCGTGCCATTGCCGGTTCATGCTCAAGCCCCCATCAATGCCTGGCCACAAACACGCAGTACCTGGCCGTTGACCGCACCGGAACCGGGCTGGCTCAGCCAGGCGATGGCTTCGGCGACATCCTGCGGGCGACCGCCCTGACCCAGCGAACTGAGGCGCCGCCCAGCTTCGCGCAGGCCCATTGGCATAGCGGCGGTCATGTGGGTTTCGATAAACCCGGGTGCCACGGCATTGATGCTGCCGCCGCGCTCGGCGAGTTTTGGCGCCCAGGCTTGCGCAAAACCGATCAGCCCGGCCTTGCTCGCGGCGTAGTTGGCCTGGCCGCGGTTGCCGGCGATGCCGCTGACCGAGGCCAGTAAAGTGATGCGGGCGTTCTCGCCCAGCGCGCCGCCGTCGTACAGCGCCTGGGTCAGCACCTGCGGGGCCTTGAGGTTGACGGCCATGACCGCGTCCCAGTATTCCGGGGTCATGTTGGCGAGGGTCTTGTCACGGGTGATGCCGGCGTTGTGCACGACGATGTCGATGCCGCCGGGCAAGGCTTCCAGCAACTTTGCCGCGGCATCGCCGGCGCAGATATCCAGGCCCAGCGCTTTACCGCCCAGGCGGGCGGCGAGGGCGTCGAGGTCATGCTGGGCTTGTGGCACGTCAAGCAGCATCACCTCGGCGCCATCCCGCGCCAGGGTTTCGGCAATGGCGGCACCGATACCACGTGCGGCACCGGTTACCAGCGCGCGTCGGCCCGCGAGCGGACGGGTCCAGTCTTCGACCTGGCTGGCGCAGGCCTGCAGGCGCAATACCTGGCCAGAAATGAATGCACTCTTGGGCGAAAGGAAGAAGCGCAAGGCCCCTTCAAGCTGTTCATCCGTGCCCTCGGCGACATACAGCAACTGCGCGGTCGCGCCATTACGCAATTCCTTGGCCAATGAGCGGCTGAAGCCTTCCAGCGCACGTTGGGCGACACTGGCCAGCGGGTCGTCAATGCCTTCGGGTGCGCGGCCAAGGATCACGATATGCGCGCTGGGCGCCAGGCTGCGTACCAAGGGCTGGAAGAATTCGCGCAACTGCTTCAGCTCGTCGCTGTCGGACAAATGACTGGCATCGAACACCACTGCCTTGAGTTTGGGCCCCAGGCCAGCGACCCAGGCAGGCGCTTGCAGGCTTTCGCCATTGAAGCTGTAGATTTCATCGGTCAGGCGCGGGGCGATGGCTTCGACCTGGTTTGCCAAAGGGCCTCCGCCGATGACCAGTGCGCCCTCCACCGGGCGCAGGCGGCCGGCCTGCCAGCGCTCCAGCGGCGCCGGGCTTGGCAGCCCGAGGGCATCGACGAGGCGGCGGCCGAGGTTGGAGTTGGCAAAGTCGAGATAGCGGTCGCTCATGTGCGGGTCTCCCTGAAGGCAAGCATTGAAGTGTGGACCAACTTTGTGGCGGGGTCGTTCGAATGCAGCAAAAACACCTAGGCTTTGTACGGAAAGTGCCTGCGCGACGATCATGCTGCGTTGAAAACAGGCTCGGAATGCTCATTTGCAACCAGCAAAGTCGGGCGCGACCCCGGCCGTTCCTCGCCTGTTTTCGCCTTGCCTGATCGCCGCTCGGCGACTTTCCGTACAAACCCAAGGCTGTTCGGATCGAATTGTTTAAGGAGGAATCTACGCATGCGTTCACTTCGCCGGGTCGCGATTCTGGGCGGCAACCGAATCCCTTTCGCCCGTTCCAACGGCGCTTACGCCACTGCCAGCAACCAGGCGATGCTCACCGTTACGCTGGAAGGGTTGATCGAGCGTTACCGCTTGCACGGGCTGCGCCTGGGCGAAGTGGTCGCGGGCGCGGTGCTCAAGCACTCGCGCGACATGAGCCTGACCCGCGAATGCGTCCTGGGCTCGCGCCTGTCGCCGCAGACGCCGGCCTACGACATCCAGCAGGCCTGTGGAACAGGGCTGGAGGCGGCGCTGCTGGTGGCCAACAAGATTGCCCTGGGGCAGATCGACAGCGGCATCGCCGGTGGCGTTGACACCACGTCAGATGCGCCAATCGCCGTTAATGAGGGGCTGCGGCGCATCCTGTTGCAGGCCAACCGTGGCAAGGCCTTGGGCGAGCGGCTCAAGCCGTTCCTGCAACTGCGCCCCGGCCACCTGAAGCCCGAGTTACCCCGCAATGGCGAGCCGCGTACCGGGTTGTCGATGGGCGAACATTGCGAGCGCATGGCGCAAACCTGGCAGATCGGCCGTGCCGAACAGGATGAGTTGGCGCTGCTCAGCCACCAGCACCTGGCGGCGGCGTATGCCGAGGGCTGGCAGGACGACCTGCTCACACCGTTTATGGGCCTTACCCGCGACAACAACCTGCGGCCGGACCTGACGCTCGAGCAACTGGGCAAGCTCAAGCCTTCTTTCGAGCGCAGCGGGCTGGGCACATTGACAGCCGGCAACTCCACACCACTGACCGACGGTGCTTCGCTGGTGCTGCTGGGCACCGAACAATGGGCTCAGGCTCAGGGGTTGCCGGTGCTGGCCTACCTGGTCGATGGCGAAACCGCAGCGGTGGACTTCGTCAAAGGCCAGGAAGGGCTGCTGATGGCGCCGGTCTACGCCGTGCCGCGGCTGCTGGCGCGCAATGGCCTGAGCCTGCAGGACTTCGATTACTACGAGATCCACGAGGCCTTCGCTGCGCAGGTACTGTGCACGCTCAAGGCTTGGGAAGACGCCGATTACTGCCGTGAACGGCTGGGGCTGGATGCCCCGCTTGGCGCGATTGACCGCAGCAAGCTGAACGTGAAGGGCAGTTCGCTGGCCGCCGGGCACCCGTTTGCCGCCACCGGTGGGCGAATTTTGGCCAACCTGGCCAAGCTGTTGGCGACGGCAGGGAAGGGCCGCGGGCTGATTTCAATCTGCGCGGCGGGCGGCCAAGGGGTGACGGTAATCGTCGAGCGGTGAGCCTCTGACGAGCTGCAGTGGTAGGCTTGTCTGCTCACAACTACAAGAATTGCCTATGTCGAGTATCGGACAGCCGCGCGCTATTCCTGCCCTGGACCATCTGCCCAGGGCACTCTACGCCCGGGCCGAGAGCTTGGGGGCAGGGTCGTGGACCACGCGCCATAGCCATGACTGGGTGCAGTTTTCCTACGCCATCAGTGGCGTATTGGGTGTGTACACCCGTGACGGCAGTTACTTCGCACCGCCGCAGTGGGGGGTGTGGATCCCGGCCGATGCCGAACATGAAGTGGTGACGTCCGGGCAGGCTGAAATGCGCAGCCTGTATGTCCGCCGCGATGCGTGCCCGTGGGCGCCGGCACAATGCCGGGTGCTGGAGGTAACGCCGCTGGCGCGCGAATTGATCAAGGCGTTCTGCCTGTTCCCGGCGGATTACCCGGAGGGTGACAGTGATCAAGCGCGCCTGGTTGCGGTGCTGCTCGACCAACTGCGGACGCTGCCTGAGGTGGGCTTTTCGCTTCCGTTGCCGCGCCATCCTGGGCTGCTGGCGCTGTGCAATGGCCTGATCGCTGCGCCCGATCAGGTGCAGACCTTGCAACAGTGGGCACGGGAACTGGGGTGCTCGGAGAAGACCCTGATGCGGCTGTTCCAGCGTGAAACCGGGCTGAGTTTCCGTAACTGGCGCCAGCGTATGCGGCTGTTGTCGTCGCTGGCCTTGCTGGAGGCGGGGGAGAGCGTGACCGATGCGGCGTTGGGCTGTGGGTATGATTCGACTTCGGCTTACATTGCCGCTTTCAAGCAGATGTTTGGCTCAACCCCGGGCGAGCTGAAATTGTAGCGTTGGCTGCACTGGCCTCATCGCCGGCAAGCCGGCTCCTACAGGTACAGTGCGAGCTTGAAGGCGTGTGCAGTACCTGTGGGAGCCGGCTTGCCGGCGATGGGGTCAGTATCGGCAACCAATCAGGTACGGAAACGCCGCACCAGCGAATCCAGCTCATTCGACAACCCGGCCAGGCTCTGCGAATCCTGCCGGGCCGCCTGGGCCAGCTCGGCCACCAGCTGCGCATCGCCGTGGATCTGGCTGATATGGCGGTTGATGTCCTCGGCCACCTGGTGCTGCTCCTCCGCCGCCGTGGCGATCTGCGTGTTCATGTCGCGAATGATGTCCACCGATTCGCGGATCTGGCCAAAGCTGTCGCGGGCCAGGCCAATGCGGCTGACCGACTGCTGCGACACTTCGAGGCTGGCGTGCATCTGCTGGGCCACTTCGGCGGTGCGGCTGGCCAGGTTGCCCAGCAGGCCATCGATCTCGGCGGTGGAGTCGGCAGTGCGCTTGGCCAGGGCCCGCACTTCGTCGGCGACCACGGCAAAACCACGCCCCTGTTCGCCTGCGCGGGCGGCCTCGATGGCGGCATTCAGCGCCAGCAGGTTGGTCTGTTCGGCAATCGAGCGGATGGTGCCGAGGATCGACTGAATGGCATTGCTGTCACGCTCAAGTTGCTGGATCGACTGCGCTGACTGTTCGATCTCCTGGCTCAGCCGATCAACGCTGTTCACCGCCGCATCGATCTGCTGCTGCCCTTCACGTGCCTGCTGTTGGCCGCTGTCTGCCGATTGCGCGGCCTGGCTGCAGGAGCGGGCGACTTCGTTGGCGGTGGCGACCATTTCGTGGAAGGCGGTGGATACCATGTCTACGGCTTCACGCTGGCGCCCGGCAGCCTCGGCCATATCGCCGGACACCCGGGTGGAGCTGGTGGAGGTTGCGAGGATCTTGCTGGCGGCCGAGCCGATGTGTTGGATCAGGCTGCGGATGGCACCCAGGAACTGGTTGAACCAGCTGGCCAGTTGCGCGGTTTCGTCACGGCCGCGCACTTCGAGGTTGCGGGTCAGGTCGCCTTCGCCCTGGGCGATGCCCTCGAGGCCGCTGGAGACACTGTTGATGGGGCGCACGATGAGCTTGGCGAACGCCGCGCCAACGACGGCAAACAGGGCAGCGAGGATGAGCGCGATGCTGCCGACCAGCCAGGTCAGGCGGGTGGTGGTCTGCATCACTTCGCCTTGCTGGATCAGGCCGATGAAGGTCCAGCCGAGCTTCTCGTCGGGGTAGACGTTGGCCATGTAGCGCACCCCGCCGAGGTCGACCTCAACCAGGCCTTTACCGGCCTTGGCCAGCTCCGCATAACCGTCACCAAAGCTGGCCAGCTGCTTGAAGCTGTGGCTGGCATCGCGCGGGTCGACCATCACGTTGCCGTTGTTTTCCATGAGGATCAGATAGCCGCTTTCGCCCAGCTTGATCTGCTGGACGATCTCGGTCAGGCCCTTGAGCGACACGTCGATATTGACCACGCCACCGGGGTTGCCGAGCTGATTGGCGACGGAGCGCACGGTGCTGACCAGCACGGCATCATCGCCTGCCCAGTAGTAAGGCGCTGTGCGCAGGGTCTTGCCGGGGTTGGCCATGGCGGCCTGGTACCACGGGCGAGTGCGCGGGTCGTAGTTGCTCATGCTCGGGTCGCCGGGCCAGAACGCGTAACCACCGTCCTTCAGGCCGTAGGACACATAGGCATAGTCGGGGTGGCTGGTGGCCAGGCGGGTGAACAGTTCGAACAGCGCCTTGTCTTGCTCGCCGGGGGCAATCTGCGCGGCGTCGGCGCTGATGTGCTTCTTGATGGTCTCGCCGGCACCTGTAACCTGCGGCAGGCTGGCCAGGTAATCGACGTTTTGCGTGATGCCCTGGAAGAACAGGTTCATCGCATTGCTGACCTGGCGGATTTCCCGGCTGCTGCTGTCGAGGAATCCTTCGCGGGCTTCACCGCGCAAGTTGATGACCACCAGCGTGGCCACAAGGACGATGGGCAACGCGGCGATCACCGCGAAGGCCCAGGTCAGTTTCTGTTTGATGTTCATCGACGCTCCCGGAATTTATTTTTTTCGACACGCGAGGCAGGTATTTCTGCATCGGCAGCGTCCGGGATTTTTTGAGCGAAAATGCCCGTATTTATTGGGCAAAGTCGGGTTTGGCGACTATTCGGTCGGCTTAAGGCTAATATGGCATACCAAAAAGCTGATTACGTGCTCAACGCGTCAATGGCAGCACTCGCCTCCGTTTGCCAGGTCTTTGAGAATCGGGCAGTCGGGCCGATCATTGCCTTTGCAGTGGGCAACCAGCTCACCCAGCGTATCGCGCAGGCTGACCAGCTCCTCGATACGCCGATTCAGCTCATCGATGTGCTGCAAGGCGAGCGCCTTGACGTCGGCACTGGCGCGTTGCCGGTCCTGCCACAGGGTGAGTAGCTTGCCGACCTCTTCCAGCGAAAACCCCAGGTCGCGGGAGCGTTTGATGAACGCCAGGCTGTGCAGGTCTTGCGCCTGGTACAGGCGGTAGCCGCTGTCGCTGCGGGTGGCCGGCTTGAGCAGGCCGATGGACTCGTAATAGCGGATCATCTTGGTGCTGAGCCCGCTGCGGCGGGCGGCCTGGCCGATGTTCATTGCTCCTCCTGCTGGGTGCTGGACGGTTTCCAGGTTTTCAACCACAGGGCATTGCTCACCACGCTGACACTGGACAGCGCCATGGCGGCGCCAGCCAGCACCGGGTTGAGGTAACCCAGCGCGGCCAAAGGGATGCCGATCAGGTTATAGATGAACGCCCAGAACAGGTTCTGGCGGATTTTCGCATAGGTTTTGCGGCAGATTTCCAGGGCGGCCGGCACCAGGCGCGGATCGCCACGCATCAGGGTGATGCCGGCGGCCTGCATGGCCACATCGGTGCCACCGCCCATGGCGATGCCTATGTCGGCGGCGGCCAAGGCCGGGGCGTCGTTGATACCATCGCCCACCATCGCCACCACGCCGCCCTTTTTCAGTTCGGCCACGGTGGCGGCTTTGTCGGCGGGCAATACTTCGGCGTGCACATCATCGATGCCGAGGCTATCGGCTACCACGTTGGCGCTGCCGCGGTTGTCTCCGGTCAAGAGGTGGCTGCTGATGTGTTGTGCGTGCAGGGCGGCAATCGCCTGATCGGCGCCGGGCTTCAGGCTGTCACCGAAGGCGAACAGGCCGAGCACGCGTGGTTGCGCGCCACGTTCGATCAGCCACGACAGGGTGCGGCCTTCGGCTTCCCAAGCCTGAGCCAGGGTGGCCAGGTCGCCAGGTTGCAGGCCGCTTTCGTCTAGCAGGCGGCGGTTGCCTAGCGCCAGCTCGCGGCCTTCCACACGGCCAGCGATGCCACGGCCGGTAAGGGCCTGGCTGTCGGCCACGGTTGGAACGTTCAGGCCCTGCTCGCTGCAGGCATCCAGTACGGCCTTGGCCAAGGGATGTTCGCTGCCCCGTTGCAAAGCGCCGGCCAGGCGATGCAGCTCGCCGCTGTCATCCACTACTGCCTGGCTGTGAATTACGCGCGGGCTGCCGGAGGTGAGCGTGCCGGTCTTGTCGAACACTACACGGTTCACCGCATGGGCACGCTCCAGTACCTGCGCATCCTTGATCAGAATGCCGTGGCGCGCGGCCACCCCGGTGCCGGCCATGATCGCTGCAGGTGTGGCCAGGCCAAGGGCGCAGGGGCAGGCAATTACCAGCACGGCGACGGCATTGATCAGCGCGGTCTCCAGCGCTGCACCCGCCAGCCACCAGCCAATCAGCGTGAGCAATGCGACCACCAGTACGGCCGGGACGAACACTTGGCTGACCCGGTCCACCAGTTTCTGGATCGGTGCCTTGGCTGCCTGAGCGTCTTCGACCAGGCGGATGATCCGCGCCAGCACGGTCTCGGTACCCAAAGCCTGGGTGCGCACCAACAACCGGCCTTCACCGTTGATGGCGCCACCGGTCACATTGTCACCCGGTTGCTTGGGCACCGGCAGGCTTTCGCCGCTGATCAGGGCTTCGTCAGCGTGGCTGCTGCCTTCTTCCACTTTGCCATCGACCGGGAAGCGCTCACCGGGCTTGACCAGCACCAGGTCACCCAGCTGCAACCGAGCAATCGCGACGTCTTCCTCGCGGCCATCGATCAGCCTGACGGCCCGCTCGGGGCGCAGTGCTTCGAGGGCACGTATGGCACTGGCGGTCTGGCGCTTGGCCCGGCTTTCCAGGTATTTGCCCAGCAGCACCAGGGCGATGACCACTGCCGACGCCTCGAAGTACAGGTGCGGTGCCATGCCGGCAGGGGCCTGGGCCCACTGATACAGGCTCAGGCCATACCCGGCACTGGTGCCCAGTGCCACCAGCAGGTCCATGTTGCCGGTACCGGCGCGCACCGCCTTGTAGGCGGCCACATAGAAGCGTGCGCCAAGGATGAACTGCACCGGCGTGGCCAGAAGGAACTGTACCCAGGCGGGCAACATCCAGTGCAGGCCGAATGGCTGCACCAGCATCGGCAGTACCAGTGGCATGGCCAGCACCAGGGCGGCGCCAACCGCCAGGCGTTCCTTGCGCAGGCGGCGGTGTGCTTGCTGTTGTTCGTCTTTGTCGGGCTGCGGCAGGCTGGCGCTGTAGCCGGCCTTTTCCACCGCGCCGATCAGCAGGTTGTCATCCAGGGCCTCTAGCACCTCAAGGTGGGCGCGTTCGCTGGCCAGGTTGACACTGACCTGCTCAACCCCCGCCAGCTTGCCGAGGGCGCGCTCGACCCGACCGACGCAGCTGGCGCAGGTCATGCCGCCGATCTGCAACTCGACGGCCCGGGTCGGCACGCCGTAGCCGGCGCTGCGCACGGCGTCGACCAGGGCGGGCAAGCTGTCGGCCGGGGCCTGGACCCGGGCCTGTTCGGTGGCGAGGTTGACGCTGACGTGTTCAGCGCCGCTGACTTTGCGCAAAGCGCGCTCGACGCGGCCAGCACAGCTGGCGCAGGTCATGCCGGAAATCGGCAGGTCGAAAACGGTGGATGCGGACATGGCTCTCCTCCTTGGACAGGCCACCAGCATCAACCTTGCCATGTGGGGAAGGTCAATACTCCAGATTGGCGCGTCTGAGCTCCAGCCCATTGTGGCCCATGGCAATGCGGTATTTGTTGATCTGGCCCGCCTGCAGCGTCAGCCGTGTGCTGCGCTGGTCCTCGATGCCGGGGGCGCAACCCGGCATCTGCCCGGGCAGCAAGCGCAAGCGCACGTCGATTGGGCCGGGCGGCAGGTTGAACGAGGTCGACTGCTCCTGGAACAGGCGCCCGGAAAGCTGATCGTTGAGGTACACGCCGATTTCGCAACTGGTGGCCACTTCCAGACGTTCCCGCGAAATGATCAGCACGCTGTAGTCCGAGTTGCCCTCGGCACTGGCCGGTGGCACAACCGCCAGCGCGGTCATTAGCCCGGCAACGCCCACTGCTGCCCTGAACATGAAGAATCTCCTGCTTGCCAAATCGTCAATGGCGCAGCTTGGCCGAGGTTTGCGCGGATTTCCAGCCCGGCCGTTCAACGCAGAACTTGACCTTGCCCCGGTGGCAAGCTTGAAACTGCGTAAAACCCCTAAGGAGGCAACACCCATGCAAGTGTTCAATGTTCAAGGCATGACCTGCGGCCATTGCGTGAAAGCGGTGACCCGTGCGGTGCAGGAACAGGATGTGAATGCTCAGGTGGAGGTCGACCTGGCTGGCAAGCAAGTGCGTGTACAAAGCGCGCTGTCGGCCGAGCAGCTGCTGGCGGCAATCCGTGAAGAAGGTTATGTGGCCGAACAGGCTTGAGCGTGAAGGGGCCGCACGTCGGCCCCTAGTTTGTTGCAAATGTTTTCATGCTGATGGCGCCCACTGCAGGTAGACTTGGCGCTTGCTTAGCCTGCTATGGATTCCTGATGAACCTGCGAATGGTGCTGATCCTGGGCGCATTGAGTGCGTTCGGGCCGTTGGCGATCGACTTCTACCTGCCTGCCTTCCCGGCGATGGCGCAGGCGTTCGCCACCGATGAAAAACATGTACAAACCACGTTGGCTGCCTACTTCCTGGGCCTGTCGCTCGGGCAGTTGGCCTACGGCCCGGTGGCCGACCGCTTTGGCCGGCGCATACCGCTGCTGTTTGGTGTAGCGCTGTTCACCCTGGCCTCGCTGGCCTGCGCCTACGCGCCCAACCTCGACACGTTGATCGTGGCGCGCTTTGTCCAGGCCTTGGGTGGATGTGCCGGGATGGTGCTGTCGCGGGCGATCGTCAGCGACAAGTGCGACCCGGTGGCCTCGGCCAAGGTGTTCTCGCAGCTGATGCTGGTCATGGGGCTGGCGCCGATCCTCGCGCCGATGCTGGGCGGTGTGCTGGTGAACGTGGCCGGCTGGCAGTCCATCTTCCTCACTTTGAGCTTGTTCAGCGCCGCCTGCCTGGTCGCAGTCGGCCTGGGGCTGCCGGAGAGTTTGCCTGCGCATATGCCACGCCAGCCGCTTTCAGGCGCATTGCGCCAGTACCTGCGGCTGCTGGCTGATCGGGTGTTCGTTGGGCATGCCTTGACCGGGGGAATTGCCATCGCCGGGATGTTTGCCTACATCGCCGGTTCGCCTTTCGTATTCATCAAGCTCTATGGCGTACCGGCCGAGCATTACGGCTGGTTGTTCGGCACCAACGCAGCGGGCTTCATTCTGGTGGCGCAAATCAATGCACGCCTGCTGGCCAAGCGTGGCCCGGCGTTCCTGCTGGTGCGCGCAGTCTGGTTGTACCTGGCGGCAGGGTTGGTGTTGCTGGGTGTTGCAGCGCTGCGCCCGGCGCACCTGTGGCCACTGCTGGTGCCGCTGTTTGTCTGCATCTCAAGCCTCGGCTGCATCATCCCCAACGCTTCGGCCTGCGCCATGAGTGGCCAGGGCGCACGCGCAGGCAGTGCCTCTGCACTCATGGGTTGCCTGCAGTTCAGCGTCGCGGCCGGGGCCGCAGCGTTGGTCGGCCTGCTGCACGACGGCAGTGCGGTACCCATGACCTTGGTCGTCAGCCTGTGTGGGGCACTGGTGGTCAGTGTCGCGCTGTTGACCCACCGTTTGCAGGCCAGGCGTCCGGCATGAGGGTGTGGGGGGCCTGTAGGCGGGCCTCCAGGGTGACCACGAAGGCGCGCGCTTCGGCTTCGCTGCGGAAACTCACAACATGCTGGTCGAGCCGGACCTGCCAGGGGCAGTTGGGGTTACGGTTCGACGCACTGACGACAATCTTCATCGCGGCATACCTCCGAATGGGGGGAGAGCGGACCTAGTGTAGCGCTGTGGCCACGTGGCGCCATGGCCGGCGTGAGTGTCCTGACTGGCGGTCGGGGCGCTTGTCCGCAAGTTGTGTCAGCCGTATCCAGGTGCGATGCCTGGATACGTGTAGAAGGTTCGCTTTTGTTTGCGCTATTTAGGGAACGACGCTGTCGGCAGAGTCGCTGGCCACGTGGGGCCATTCTTCCTGATGCGGTATTTCTTCCCTTCCACCTCTCGGTTCCTGCCTGTTTTAGAGGCCAGCGGCCAAACCTTGCGCCGGTTCGATCCCCGGGAGGGTGGCCATACCCATTCCACTTCAACACTGCAAGCCGGTGGGGCAGCTGCCGTAGTGCCCATTCGTGCGGCTTATACTGACCCAGGTGCCAGGCGCCCAGCTGCTGGGATGGCTACCGTCGTTGCCAGGCTTTGCCATTGGAAATCAGATGTGATCTTGCAGGGAGTTGAAAGGACATGAGTGCAGTCAGCAGTATCAGTCAGATTGCCGGCCTGATGGCCGACCCCAAGCGCAGCGCGATGTTGTGGGCGCTCATAGATGGCATGCCGCGACCAACCGATGAGCTGGCGATGATAACGGGGCTGACCTCATCGTCAGCCTGCGCGCATCTGTCGTTGTTGTCTTCTGCAGGTTTGCTCAGGCTCGAAGCGCGGGGCCGCAAGCGCTACTTCCGGCTGGCAACGCCCCAGGTGGGGGCTGCAGTCGAAGCGTTGGCCAGCGTACAGCTTGGAGGCGAAAAAGGGGGGCAGGCGACGCCGCTGCAGATGCCGATGTCGATGCGCCGGGCCCGCCGCTGTGGTGATCATCTAGGCGGCGAACTGGCGGGTGAACTGTATCACCGCCTGGTGGTGGCAGGCTGGCTGGAGGGCGGCGTGCAGCAGATGATGGTCAGTGACGAGGGGCGGACGCAGTTGGCCAGCATCGGCGTTTACATCGATGCGCTGGCACCCCGTCAGCGAAAGGGCTGCGTGATTTGCCACTGCAATGAGTGGAGCGATCAGGGGCCGCATCTAGGCGGAAGCCTGGGGCAGGCGTTGCTCAGGTTGTTCCTGCAGTCGGGCTGGATACGCGAGGCCGACAACACGCGGGCGTTGCAGATATCGGCCTTGGGTATTCAGCAGATCAATCGCATTGCCCGCGTGCCGACGTTGCAGGTGGGGTGACCGCAACGCCGCGCCCGGTCAGACCAGGCGTGCGTCCAGGCTGTTCTGCGCCAGGCGACGAGCCTGGTCTTCGGTCATGCCCAGGTGGGTGTGCAGGGCATGGAAGTTTTCGGTGACGTAGCCGCCAAAGTAGGCCGGGTCGTCCGAGTTGACCGTTACCTTCACGCCGCGCTCGAGCATGTCGAGGATGTTGTGCTGGCTCATGTGATCGAACACGCACAGTTTGGTGTTGGACAATGGGCAGACGGTGAGGGGGATCTGCTCGTCGATGATGCGTTGCATCAGGCGCTCGTCTTCGATGGCGCGCACGCCATGGTCGATGCGCTTGATCTTGAGCAGGTCGAGGGCTTCCCAGATGTACTCGGGTGGGCCTTCCTCACCGGCGTGGGCCACCGCCACGAAACCTTCGCTGCGGGCGCGGTCGAAGACGCGCTGGAACTTGCTGGGCGGGTGACCTTTTTCGGAGCTGTCCAGGCCGACGGCAATGAAGGCGTCGCGGAAGGGCAGGGCCTGGTCGAGCGTCTTGTGCGCTTCGTCTTCGCTGAGGTGGCGCAGGAAGCTGAGGATCAGGCCACTGCTGATGCCCAGTTGCTCACGGCCATCCTTGAGTGCCTGGTTGATGCCGTTGAGTACCACTTCGAACGGGATGCCACGGTCCGTGTGGGTTTGCGGGTCGAAGAACGGTTCGGTGTGGATGACGTTCTGCGCCTTGCAGCGCTGCAGGTAGGCCCAGGTCAGGTCGTAGAAATCCTGTTCGGTGCGCAACACGTCCGCGCCTTGGTAATAGAGGTCGAGGAATTCCTGCAGGTTGTTGAAGGCATAGGCGCTGCGCAGCGCTTCGACGTCATTCCAGGGCAGGGCGATCTTGTTGCGCTCGGCCAGGGCGAACAGCAGCTCGGGCTCAAGCGAACCTTCGAGGTGCAGGTGCAGTTCGGCCTTGGGCAGGGCGTTCAACCATTCATACATAGTGGGTGTTCTCGAATCAGGTACGGTTGCCGCCATTCTACAGGGCCTGGCCAGGCATTGCGCCCGGGCAGGCCCTGGAATGCGTCAACCACTGATCAGTTGCACGTCACCAGGTCAGGGCCTCGCCCTTGTAGTTGATGAAACGCAGGCCGCCGTTGCCGCTCTGGGCCTTGATCTGTTCAAGCATGCCACGGGTACTGGTGAGTACATCGATTTCCGCATGCTCGCCGCCCATGTCGGTCTGCACCCAGCCCGGGTGCATGGCCAGCACACAGAGGTCGGGGCGCTGCAGGTCGACCACGAAGCTGTTGATCATGGAGTTCAGGGCGGCCTTACTGGCTTTGTACAGGCAGATCTCGCCACCATCGGGGATGGTCACGCTGCCCAGGATCGAACTCATGAACGCCAGCACACCGGACCCTTCACGAACCTGGCCAGCCAGGCGGCGGGCTACGCGGATCGGCGCTACGGCGTTGGTCATGAACAGGTCGCCGATGTCCGTGCGTTGCACGGTTTCCAGGTCTTGCGGCAGGGGCCCCATGACCCCGGCATTGACGAACACCAGGTCGAATACTTCACCTTGCAGGCGCTGCTTCAGGCCGTCGAGCTGAGCGGTGTCATTCATTTCCAGCTGTTCGATGCGTACACCTGGCACCTCTTTCAGTGCGCCGGGGCTCTGTGGGTCGCGCACCGTGGCAATGATGTTCCAGCCATCTTCGTTCAGGCGTTGCACCAGGCCCAGGCCAAGCCCGCGGGAGGCGCCGATGATGAGGGCAGTTCTTGAGGTAGCCATTGGAACCTTCCTTTATCGGTTCAGGAGAAAGGAATTCAGCATACTTCAGGCGGGCTGAATGCGCCTGCATTCACGATTGATTAAAAAACGATCAGTTACGATTGGCCGTGCGCAGACGGGCGCTTCGCTTGTTGGCTAACGGGTTATCCACAGCCTGATCCACAGTTAATGTGCGCAAGCTGCGCTGAAGCCCTGTCGGCTGTTGATTGCCGGATTGGGGATAACTTTCGATGGCTCAGTGCGTTACGGCTGTCATCAAACAGTGATCAAAATATGCTCAATGCATTGCAGGCCATGTTATACGTGGCCTGCAGAGGATTGCCCCAAGCTTATCCACAGCCAGGCCCACAGCAGTTGTGTGCAACCTTCAGCAGGCCTGCAGCAGAATGCGGCCGCGGCTGAGGTCAGCGAGCTGCTGTTGCAAAGCGCTGATGAAGGCCTCGCCCACCGCTATCTGCAGGTCAACCCCATTGGCGGTGAACTGCTCATCCAGCACCAGCCCATCGATTTCCGCCAAACGCAGTTTGACCAAGGCCAGCTCACTGAAGCTGCAGCTGCAGCGGTATTCGCTGCGTTGCACCAACAGCCTTTTCGGCGCCTGTTGCAAGCATTTGTTGGCGCCACCGCCGTAGGCGCGGGCCAGGCCGCCGGTGCCCAGCTGGATGCCGCCATACCAGCGGATCACCACTACCACCACCTGGTCGCAGTCCTGGGCTTCGATGGCCGCCAGGATCGGCCGCCCGGCCGTGCCGCCAGGTTCGCCATCATCGTTGCTGCGGTATTGCCCGCCCAGTTTCCAGGCCCAGCAGTTGTGCGTGGCGGCGAGGTCGCTGTGCTGTTCGATGAAGCTCATCGCCTCGGCTGCACTGGATATGGGGCCGGCGAGGGTAATGAAACGGCTCTTGCGGATTTCCTCGCGAAATTCGCAGAGGTCGAGCAGGGTAGAAGGCATATATAGATGTCAGGCACTCGGCGCGATGCCGCACCCCTTGAGGATGATGTGGATAAGGTTGTTGCTCGCGTCTTCCATGTCTTGCTTGGTCAGACGGCTGCGGCCGGTGACCTGGCAGATCTGGGTGGCGAAGTCGGCGTAGTGCTGGGTGCTGCCCCATAGCAGAAAGATCAGGTGCACCGGGTCGACCGGGTCCATCTTACCGGCGTCGATCCAGGCCTGGAACACTGCGGCCCGGCCTCGGAACCACTCGCGGTAGTCGGCACTGAAATACTCGGTCAGGCAGGTGCCACCGCTGATCACCTCCATCGCGAAGATCCGTGAGGCCTGGGGGTTGCGCCGGGAGAACTCCATCTTGGTGCGGATGTATTCGCTCAGCGCCGCACCAGGGTCGTCCTCTACGCTCAAAGCGTTGAAGGTGCTGTCCCACAGTTCGATGATGTTGCTCAGCACGGCGATATAGAGCCCGAGCTTGTTGGTGAAGTAGTAATGCAGGTTGGCCTTGGGCAAGCCGGCCTTCAGCGCGATGGTGTTCATGCTGGTGCCCTTGAAGCCATGGCGGGCGAACTCGTCTTCGGCGGCCTGGATGATGGCCTGTTCGTTCTTCTGGCGAATGCGGCCGGCGGGCTTGCCCGAGGCGGAAAGGCGATGCGCAGGGACTTCTAAGGTCATGGACGATTCCGTACAGGTCTGTGGCAACGGATGTCGGACAAGATTACCTGCCTGCGCTCATGTGACAAGCATTAGCGTCACAAGCAGGCATCAGCGTGTCGCAGCCAGGCTTTCGAGGAAGCTTTCCAGCACCAGATTCGGTCGTCGCCCCTTGCGGGTTACCCAGCTCAGGCTCAGGTCATAGAAGCGCTGGGAAGGCTTGAGCGCGCGCAGGCGGCCTTGCTGCACCCAGAAGCTTGCGTAGTGGTCGGGCAGGTAGCCGATGTAACGGCCGGTGAGAATCAGAAACGCCATGCCTTCGCGGTCGGAGGCACTGGCAGTGCAGTTGAGCGCCTGGTAGTGCGCCTGAATATCAGCGGGCAGGCGGAATGTCGGGGCGATCGCTTCCTGGTCGTTGAGGCGCTCATCGTCGATCTGCTGGTCGTCGGCATAGAACAGAGGGTGGCCGACCGCGCAGTAGAGCAACGAGCGTTCACTGTACAACGGTTGGTATTCGAGCCCGGAAAGCGGGCTGGTCTGCGGGACCACCCCAACATGCAGGCTGCCGTCCAGCACGCCCTGCTCGACCTGGCTGGGCGCGATCATGCGGATGTGGATACGCACATCCGGGCCGCGGTCCTTGAGTTCCGCCAGGGCGTGGGTGATGCGCATGTGCGGCAAGGTCACCAGATTGTCGGTCAGGCCGATGTTCAGCTCGCCACGCAAGTGCTGATGCAGGCCGTTGACTTCGGTGCGGAACGACTCCAGCGCGCCGAGCAGTTGCAGCGCCGAATGGTAGACCTCGCGGCCTTCCTCGGTCAGCGAGAAGCCCGCGCGGCCACGCTGGCACAGGCGCAGGCCCAAACGTTGTTCAAGGTCGTTCATCTGCTGGCTGATGGCCGAACGGCCGATGCCGAGCACATTCTCGGCGGCCGAAAAGCCGCCGCATTCAACGACGCTTCGGTAGATTTTCAGCAGGCGGATGTCGAAATCGCTGACTTGAGCGAGAGGGTCGGGGCGTCGGCTCATAAGTTTAGTCTTGCGCTACCTGAAGATTAGAAATGTAGGCTTTTTCAGACTTTATCCGCGTGCCAATTTAGCTGCAACAACATCCATCGTTGCCTATTCGTCTTCCGAGGAACCGCCGATGAACATGCCCGAAACCGCCCCCACCGGTATCGCCAGCCAGCTCAAGCTGGACGCGCACTGGATGCCTTATACCGCCAACCGCAATTTCCATCGCGACCCACGCCTGATCGTGGCGGCCGAAGGTAACTACTTGGTCGACGACAAGGGGCGCAAGATCTTCGATGCCCTGTCGGGGCTGTGGACCTGTGGCGCCGGGCATACCCGCAAGGAAATTGCCGATGCGGTGACGCGTCAGCTGAATACCCTGGACTACTCCCCGGCCTTCCAGTTCGGCCATCCGTTGTCGTTCCAGCTAGCGGAAAAGATCACCGCGCTGACCCCGGGCGACCTGAATCACGTCTTCTATACCAACTCCGGTTCCGAGTGTGCCGACACCGCGCTGAAGATGGTCCGTGCCTACTGGCGCCTGAAGGGCCAGGCCACCAAGACCAAGATCATTGGCCGCGCCCGTGGCTACCACGGGGTGAACATCGCCGGTACCAGCCTGGGTGGCGTCAACGGCAACCGCAAGATGTTCGGCCAGCTGCTGGATGTCGACCACCTGCCGCACACCGTGCTGCCGGTGAACGCCTTCTCCAAGGGCCTGCCGGAAGAGGGTGGCATCGCTCTGGCTGATGAGATGCTCAAACTGATCGAACTGCACGATGCTTCGAATATCGCGGCGGTGATCGTCGAGCCGCTGGCAGGTTCGGCGGGTGTGCTGCCACCGCCGAAGGGATACCTGAAGCGCCTGCGTGAAATCTGCACCCAGCATAATATCCTGCTGATCTTCGACGAAGTGATCACCGGGTTCGGCCGCATGGGCGCCATGACCGGCGCCGAAGCCTTCGGCGTCACCCCGGACCTGATGTGCATCGCCAAGCAGGTCACCAACGGCGCGATCCCGATGGGCGCCGTGATCGCCAGCAGCGAGATCTACCACACCTTCATGAACCAGCCGACCCCGGAATACGCCGTGGAATTCCCACACGGCTATACGTATTCGGCTCACCCGGTTGCCTGCGCCGCGGGTATTGCCGCGCTAGACCTGCTGCAGAAGGAAAACCTGGTGCAGTCCGCTGCCGAGCTGGCACCGCACTTCGAGAAGCTGCTGCACGGCGTCAAGGGCACCAAGAACGTTGTCGACATTCGCAACTACGGCCTGGCCGGCGCGATCCAGATCGCTGCCCGCGATGGCGATGCCATCGTCCGTCCGTATGAAGCTGCAATGAAACTGTGGCAAGCCGGCTTCTATGTCCGCTTTGGTGGTGACACCCTGCAGTTCGGCCCAACCTTCAATACCCAGCCGCAGGAACTCGACCGCCTGTTCGATGCGGTCGGTGAAGCGCTGAACAAGGTCGACTGACCGTTCCGAATTTGACGTAAGGCGCGTGAGCCGATTACGCGCCAGCCTCAACCTCTTTATCTGGAGTTTTGCATGAGCATTGTTCAGCACCTGATTCACGGCGAACTGGTTACCAAAGGTGAGCGCACCGCCGATGTCTTCAACCCGTCCACTGGCCAGGCGGTACGCAAAGTCGAGCTGGCCAGCCGCGCAACAGTGCAGGAAGCGATCGATTCGGCCAAGGCTGCCTTCCCGGCCTGGCGCAACACCCCACCGGCCAAACGCGCTCAGGTGATGTTCCGCTTCAAGCAGTTGCTGGAGCAGAACGAAGCACGCATTTCGCAAATGATCAGCGAAGAGCATGGCAAAACCATCGAAGACGCTGCGGGTGAACTGAAGCGCGGCATCGAGAACGTCGAGTTCGCCTGCGCAGCGCCTGAAGTGCTGAAGGGCGAGTACAGCCGCAACGTCGGCCCGAACATCGACGCCTGGTCCGACTTCCAGCCACTGGGCGTGGTCGCTGGCATCACCCCGTTCAACTTCCCGGCCATGGTCCCGCTGTGGATGTACCCGCTGGCCATTGCCTGCGGTAACGCTTTTATCCTGAAACCGTCCGAGCGCGACCCGAGCTCGACTTTGTACATTGCTCAGCTGCTGCTGGAGGCTGGCCTGCCGAAGGGTATCCTCAACGTGGTGCATGGCGACAAGGAAGCCGTGGACGCGCTGATCGAGGCACCGGAAGTGAAGGCACTGAGTTTCGTAGGTTCGACCCCGATCGCCGAGTACATCTATGCCGAAGGCACCAAGCGCGGCAAGCGTGTCCAGGCACTGGGCGGCGCCAAGAACCATGCAGTGCTGATGCCCGATGCCGACCTGGACAACGCCGTCAGTGCGCTGATGGGGGCCGCGTACGGTTCGTGCGGCGAGCGTTGCATGGCCATTTCCGTGGCGGTGTGCGTAGGTGACCAGGTAGCCGATGCGCTGATTGCCAAGCTGGAACCGCAGATCAAAGCGCTGAAAATTGGCGCCGGTACCTCTTGTGGCCTGGACATGGGCCCGTTGGTAACTGCCGCTGCCCGTGAGAAGGTGGTCGGCTACATCGACGACGGCGTTGCTGCTGGCGCCAAATTGGTGGTGGATGGCCGTGGTTTCCGTGTGGCAGGCAATGAAGATGGCTATTTCGTGGGTGGCACCCTGTTCGACAAGGTGACCCCTGAGATGCGCATCTATAAAGAAGAGATTTTCGGCCCTGTGCTGTGCGTGGTGCGGGTGAACAGCCTGGAGCAGGCCATGCAGTTGATCAATGATCACGAGTACGGCAACGGCACCTGCATCTTCACCCGCGATGGCGAAGCCGCGCGCCTGTTCTGCGACGAGATCGAAGTGGGCATGGTCGGCGTCAACGTACCGCTGCCGGTGCCGGTGGCGTACCACAGCTTTGGCGGTTGGAAGCGCTCGCTGTTTGGCGACCTGCATGCCTATGGGCCGGACGGGGTGCGCTTCTATACCCGTCGCAAGGCGATCACCCAGCGTTGGCCGCAGCGGGCCAGCCATGAGGCGTCGCAATTTGCGTTCCCTAGCCTTTAAGGCATGAGGAGAAGCGGGGAGGCCGAAAGGCCTCCCCGTTTTGTTTTTTGTGGTGTGAATGACAGGTGCTCGGCTTGGGGGCTTCGGCGCCTTTGAGACCGAGCGCCGCCCGCGCGGCGCATCGCGAAGCGCTTGCCTTGGAATCTTCAGCGCCCTTGAGATCGAGCGCCGCCCGCACGGCGCATCGCGGCTGAAGCCGCTCCTACATTTGTTGCAACGTGCCGTTCCAGGCAGGCCATGGTTGTTCGCCCTTGGCGCATGGCTAAAGACAGGCGGGGCGGCGCTAGCGCCAGCCGCAATATCGCGCCGTGCCAACAAGGCTGACAACTATGGCCTATCAGGCCATGGCACGTTGCAACAAATGTAGGAGCGGGCTTGCCCGCGATGCGCCGCGCGGGCGGCGCTCGATCTCCTAGGCGCTGAA
>Ga0213823_1000149_pt1 | contig 74424 bp, 68 predicted proteins | sample MC6MC0907MG_FD_179887 | JGI IMG/M metagenome (GOLD analysis project Ga0213823, IMG submission 179887) | Enriched soil aggregate microbial communities from Iowa State University, Ames, United States - MC6-MC0907-MG | ecosystem: Environmental > Terrestrial > Soil > Unclassified | place: USA: Iowa...
AAAGTTATACACTATTGCTGATTGGAGTGTAAGGCTACTTGACTCCCGTGGAAAGCGAGACAGACGAGACCCTGCACGGGCAGGAAGCGGCTCGTCGCTCTCCCACAGGAAGCTTTGCTCTGCGCGAAAGTGAAGCATCAGCGACAAAGCGAGTAGCCTGGAACGGAAATCACCTTCATTTTGACTTAGTTTTCAAAAAAAAGATTTCCTTGACCATTTTGTTTTTCAACACAATAAAACGGCTATAAAGCTAATGCTTTATAACCGTTTCCATTCATCTAATTATTTTTTTGTAACAATATGGATTGGGTTGCCAAGTAGTACTTCAGCTGCTTCCATAGTGATTTCACCTAATGTTGGGTGAGCATGAATTGTTAATGCGATATCTTCAGCAGTCATACCGCCTTCGATTGCTAAGCCCATTTCAGCGATCATATCAGATGCACCAGCACCTACGATTTGAGCACCGATTAATAAGCCATCTTCTTTACGAGCAACAAGCTTCACGAAACCTTCTGATTGGTTTAATGCAAGTGCACGGCCATTTGCTGCGAATGGGAATTTCGCTGCAGTGTATTCAATACCTTCTGCTTTTGCTTGTTCTTCGTTGTAACCAACTGTTGCCATTTCTGGATCTGTGAAGCATACAGCAGGAACAGCTAAATAGTCAACTACTGATTTTTCACCAGCAATCGCTTCAGCAGCAACTTTACCTTCGTAAGAAGCTTTATGCGCAAGCTGAGGACCAGCAACGATATCACCGATTGCATAGATGTTTGGAATATTTGTACGACATTGTTTGTCAACATTGATAAGACCGCGTTCACCGAATTCAATACCGATTTCAGCAAGGCCCATTTCATCTGTATTTGGACGACGACCTACAGTAACCAATACGTAATCAGCTTCAACTTTTTTCTCTTCTCCGCCAACTTCATACGTTACAACTACGCCGTTTTCAGTTTCTTCAACACCTTTTGCAGATGCGTTAACTTCCATTTCAACGCCTTTCTTTTTAAGGCCTTTTTTCACGATTTGAGTCATTTGTTTCTCAAAGCCAGCTAAAATATCTTTTCCGCCTTCGATAATTGTTACCTGTGAGCCAAGGTTTGCATAAGCTGAACCTAACTCAGTACCAATATAGCCTCCACCGATTACAACTAATTTACCAGGAACTTCTTGTAAAGAAAGTGCACCAGTAGAATTTAGTACGCGCTCAGAGAATTTGAATGTTGGAATTTCAACTGGACGAGAACCTGTTGCGATAATGACATTGTTAAATGTGTAAGTTTGAGCAGATTCACCATTGATGATACGCACTGAATGAGCGTCAACGAAATAAGCTTCACCTTGTACAATTTCAACTTTGTTACCTTTAAGTAAGCCTTCAACACCGCCAGTTAATTTTTTAACAACGCTGTCTTTAAATGCTTGTGCTTTTGAGAAGTCTAATTTCACATCAGAAGCGATGATTCCCATGTCATCTGAATGTTTAGCTTGCTCAAAACGGTGACCTACTGAAATTAATGCTTTTGATGGGATACAACCTACGTTTAAGCACACTCCACCAAGTACATTTTTTTCAACGATTGTTACTTTTTGGCCAGTTTGAGCTGCACGAATTGCTGCAACATATCCTCCAGGACCTGAACCAATGACAAGAGTATCTGTTTCGATTGGGAAATCTCCTACTACCATTTTTGTTACGCCTCCATTAATAATAATTCTGGCTCACTTAACAAACGCTTTAAATGATTTAAAGCATTTTGCGCAGTGGCTCCATCGATCATACGATGATCAAAGCTCAATGATAATGCTAACACAGGTGCGGCTACAATTTCACCATTTTTTATTACAGGTTTTTCTGAAATTCGACCAATACCTAGAATTGCTACTTCAGGATGGTTAATAACTGGTGTAAACCATTGTCCTCCTGCAGAGCCAATATTCGTAATGGACATGGAAGCACCTTTCATTTCATGTGGTGCTAGCTTACCTTCACGGGCTTTTGTCGCTAATTCATTAATTTCATTAGACACTGCAAATACAGATTTACGATCTGCATGCTTAATAACTGGTACTAGTAAGCCTCTTTCAGTATCTGCTGCAATACCAATGTTATAGTAATGCTTTTGGATAATTTCTTGTGTTGCATCATCTAAAGAGCGATTAAATTCTGGGAACTCGCGTAAAGTTGAAATAAGTGCTTTCACTACATATGGTAAGTATGTTAATTTAACACCTTTTTCGGCAGCGATATCTTTGAATTTTTTACGATGTGCTACAAGAGCTGTTACATCGACTTCATCCATTAGTGTAACATGAGGAGCCGTTTGTTTCGAGTGTACCATTGCTTTTGCAATCGCTTTTCGAATACCTGACATTTTTTCACGAGTCTCTGGGAAATCCCCCTCAAGAACTACTGGTGCTGCTGGTGTAGACGTTTCTTGTTGAACTGTATCTTCTGATGTTTCGATATTTGTAGTTTCAGCCTCTACAGTGCCTCCACCTTTTAAGAAGTTTTCAATATCTTCTTTAAGGATTCGACCGTTTTTGCCTGTACCCTTCACTTCACGAATATTTACATCGTTATCACGGGCAAATTTACGTACAGAAGGCATCGCGATCACACGTTTTGTTTCATCAACTACTGTCTCCACTTTTTCTGGAGCTTTTTCGGGAGCTTTTTCTGGTGCCTTTTCCTCTTTAGCAGGAGCTTTTTCTACGTTCTGACCAGATTCAGCAGTTGCTTGAACTTGTGCCTCTGTTTTTGCTTCGGCATGATCGTCACCTTTTAGCTTTAAGTCTTCATAGCCAGGTGCGTCTAATCGGATTAAAACATCGCCAACTACGGCAACTGTTCCTTCTCCTACTAAAACTTCCTCTACTGTTCCTTCAACTGGTGAAGGGATTTCTACTACTGCTTTATCATTTTGTACTTCACAAAGAATATCGTCTTCTTTTACTGTATCTCCAGCTTTAACGAACCATTTCACAATCTCGCCTTCGTGAATACCCTCGCCAATATCCGGTAATCTGAATTCAAATGCCATGTGTACCCATCCTTTCTATTTACTGTTGTTCAAGTTTAGAAGCTTTATTAGAATGTTAAAACTTTTTTTGCTGTTTCCATTACATCTTTGTAGTTTGGTAACCAAACACCTTCAGCTTGTGGGAATGGGTACACAGTATCTGGTGCAGCCACACGAAGAACAGGAGCCTCTAAGCTTAGAATTGCACGCTCTGTAATTTCTGCTACTACGTTCGCAGCGATACCTGCTTGTTTTTGAGCTTCTTGGACAACGATTGCACGACCTGTTTTTTCAACAGATGCGATAATTGTTTCCACATCGATTGGTTGAATTGTACGTAAGTCAATTACTTCTACAGAATGTCCTTCTTTTTCAAGTTCTTCTGCAGCCTTTAAGCTTTCATGAACCATTAAACCGTAAGCAACAATTGTTAAATCAGTACCTTCACGTTTTACATCCGCTTTTCCTAGTGGAATTTCGTATGCTTCCTCAGGCACTTCTTCACGGAATGAACGGTATAGCTTTAAATGCTCTAAGAAAATAACTGGGTTGTCATTACGAATAGAAGAAATAAGTAAACCTTTTGCATCATATGGTGTTGATGGAACAACAACTGTTAATCCTGGTTGTGCTGTCATTAAGCTTTCTAAGCTATCTGAGTGCATTTCAGGTGTGTGCACACCACCACCAAATGGTGAACGGATTGTTACTGGAGCATTGTAGACGCCACCACTACGGTAGCTCATACGTGCTAGCTGGCCACTAATTGAATCCATTACTTCATAAACGAAACCAAAGAATTGAATTTCAGGAACTGGACGGAATCCTTGAAGAGAAAGGCCAACTGCTAAGCCACCAATACCTGATTCTGCTAATGGTGTATCAAATACGCGGTCAACCCCAAATTCTTTTTGTAGGCCTTCTGTCGCGCGGAATACCCCACCGTTGACACCTACATCTTCCCCGAATACAAGAACGTTTTCATCATTCTTTAATTCTGTGCGAAGTGCATCTGTAATTGCTTGAATCATCGTCATTTGTGCCATAGGTTATTTCGACTCCTTCTCTTTATAGATTTCATACTGTTCTTTTAGATTAGATGGCATTTCGCCTTTATACATATTTTCCATTAATTCTGTTACTTTTTGTTTTGGAGCAGCATCTGCTTTTTTGATTGCTTCTTTAATTTCTTCTTTTGCTCGCTCAATAACTGCTTCTTCTTTTTTCTCATCCCATATACCTTTTGCTTCTAGGTATTTACGGAAGCGAACTAGAGGATCTTTTTGAGCCCATTCATTATCTGTATCAGAAGTACGGTAACGAGTTGGGTCATCCCCAGCCATTGTATGAGGTCCATAACGGTAACACATTGTTTCAATTAATGTTGGGCCTTCACCATTAACCGCGCGCTCACGAGCATCACGAGTTGCTACATAAACTGCAAGCGCATCCATTCCATCTACTAAAATACTTGGTAATCCTGCTGCTACCCCTTTTTGTGCAATTGTTTTAGCAGCTGTTTGCAATTCACGAGGTGTTGAGATTGCATATTGGTTATTTTGTACGATGAAGATTGCTGGAGATTTAAATGCACCTGCAAAGTTAATGCCTTCATAGAAGTCTCCCTGAGAAGAACCACCGTCACCAGTATAAGTTACTGCAACAGCTTTTTTCCCGCGTTTTTTAATACCAAGTGCTACCCCAGCAGCTTGAATATATTGTGCTCCAATAATAATTTGTGGAGCTAAAACGTTTACACCTTCAGGAACCTGATTCCCCATGAAGTGACCACGTGAGAATAAAAATGCTTTTTCAAGAGGTAAGCCATGCCATACAATTTGAGGTACATCACGGTAACCTGGTAAAATCCAATCTTCTTGTTCTAATGCAAAGTGAGAAGCAAGTTGTGAAGCTTCTTGACCAGCAGTCGGTGCATAGAAGCCTAAACGTCCTTGACGATTTAATGAGATTGAACGTTGATCTAAAATACGTGTGTAAACCATACGTGTCATTAACTCAACTAGTTCCTCATCTGATAATTTCGGATCTGCCTCTTTATTTATAATTTCGCCTTCTTCATTCAAAATTTGAAACATTTCAAACTTATCTTCGATTTCAGTTAGCGTTTGTTTAGCATCAAAAATATTATTGTTTTTCTTGCTCATTTGTCACATCTCCCTTTCAGCTGTATTAAAATAAATCACCTTTTTAACTAGTACAACTTATTCTTGACACTCAGTATACTGAATAAAATACTGTCGGTCAATCATCTATTACTGCTATATACAAAGATTTTTTCTAGAATAACAATCAAACACCGCTGTCCTATACTGTATTACTAATATTCAAATTCTGTATTACAACACCTTGCTCACACCATACAACTCTTACGTTTTCCAACAGGTTTTCCCCTAGTAGAATACCCCATTCTCGAAAATCTAATAGCATTAGAAAAATTTTTTGAGTATATTCAAATAAGGACTTTTTTCATGGGATTGTACGAAAACGTGATGTATACTTATTAGTAAGCACTACAAAGTTGAAAGGAAGATTACTATTATGATTTTAATGGATGATATTATCCGCGAAGGTCATCCGACTTTACGCACAAAAGCAGAGGAAGTTAAATTCCCTTTAACTGAAGAAACAAGAAAGCTTGCTGAGGATATGCTTCAATATTTAATCAACAGCCAAGATCCTGAAATGGCAGAAAAATATAATTTGCGTAGTGGCATTGGTTTGGCTGCCAATCAGGTAAATAGCTTACAGCGTATGTTTGCTCTTCATTTAAAAGATGAGGCTGGTGAACAATTAAGCTTTGTAGCCATAAATCCAAAGATCGTTAGCCATTCTGTTGAAAACACATACCTATCAGCAGGAGAAGGATGTCTTTCTGTTGACCGTAATATTCCTGGGTATGTACCTCGCCATGCACGCATCACAGTAAAATTTAAAACAATTGATGGTGAAGAGAAAAAAATGCGCCTTAAGGGCTTGCCAGCTATTGCCTTTCAGCATGAATTAGATCATCTAAATGGCATTATGTTTTATGACCGTATTAATGAAAAGAATCCATTTGCGGAAATACCAGATTCAATCCCATATGAGCGCGACTAAAAACAACCTCGGCAGTTTATTACTTCTGCCGAGGTTAATTATTATTTATATTCTAATTGTCTATCCATATTTAACCGAGCATTGATCGTTTCAATTAATGCTGGCAACTCTGCCATTGTTTCAATTGTATAATGAGCGCCAGATTCTTCAAAAACACATTTTGTTTTCTCTATGATTTGTTGCTGTTCTTCTGAAGACAGGGCATTGAATTCTTCTTCGGATAGTCCCATTTCTGAGCTTCCAATAATAACGCCAACAGCCCAAACACCTGCATTCAAGGCTTCCTTTATATCTGATGTTGTATCGCCAACCTTCACAACTTGCTTCGTCGCTTGCGAACCTAATGCCTCCATATTTTTAAAAATCATATATGGATATGGTCGCCCTTTATCACCAACCTGTGTTGGTGTTACAAGAAAATCAGGTTGATAGCCCTTGTCAGCAGCATGCTTTGTCACTACTTCCATCATTGCATCTGTATAGCCAGTTGTAGAGCCTATTCGAATACCTGCATCTCTTAATTGCTGTACTGTTGTTTTCACGTGCTGGATAGGATCTGTATAGGTCGCCAAAGACTCCATTAATTTTGTTTCAAAATGATTATACAATACATGTACATCCTTTTCAGTAAAGGATTGTCCATGTACACGATGCCATTCTGCTTTAATTCTTGGCATTTCTAGCATGGTGCGGATATGATCAATTTTCAGCATCCCCATTGGTTTACGAGCCTCTTCCAGTGTAACTATTACACCAGCATCTTCAAAAATTGTTAAAAAAACATTAACAGGGGCAAAACAACCAAAGTCAACTGCTGTGCCTGCCCAGTCCAAAATAACCGTCTCAATTTTCATTGTTTTTCACCACCATATAATTTTCAATGATTTCACATAATGCAAGAATATCTTCCTCATGAATATCACCAATATTGCCAATACGGAATGTATCGACATCCGTCAGCTTACCTGGATAGATAACGAAACCTGCATTTTTTATTTCCTGATAAAAATGCTCAAAAGAAAACTCTTTATACGGGAATAAAAATGTTGTGATAATTGGTGATTGAAGCTCCTCCGAAATATACGCTTTAAATCCCAGCACCGACAAGCGAGAGCGAAGTAGTTGATTATTATACGCATAGCGTTTGTAGCGGGCATGAATTCCGCCTTCTTCATTCAACTCTTCAAGCGCCTTCGCAAAAGCTGCCACTACATGTGTAGGCGATGTGAAACGCCATTTCCCATCTTGCTTCATTACTTCCCACTGACTATGCAAATCTAATGCAACACTTCGAGCTTGTCCCTTACATTTTTCCAGTGCTCTTGTATTCGCGATAACAAAACCAAAGCCTGGGACACCCTGAATACATTTATTGGCACTACTAATACAAAAATCAATATGCAAGCTTGATAAATCCATTGGTACGCCTCCAAAGCTACTCATGGCATCCACAATAAACGTTTTGTTGAACGAATGAACAACTTCCCCAATTTCTTTAATAGGATTTAAAATACCAGTAGTCGTCTCACAATGTACGAGAGCTACATGAGTAATACTCCTATCTCTTTCAAGGAAGGATTGAACTTCTAACAAGGAGGGCTGTTCATCATAAGGAGCACTATAAACAACATGCTGTAACTTTAAGGCTTTGGCCATTTCAACAATTCTTTCACCATAAGCACCATTTGTTAGTATCAGCACCTTATCATTTTCACCAATTGCTGTTGTTAGTACAGACTCTACTACAAAGCTTCCACTTCCTTGCATTAGTACCGTAGTGTAATCAGCTTCATCAACTTTTGCTAATTTTAAGAGTTGCTTACGAATCACTTGTGTCACATTTTTATAATCGTCATCCCATGTACAACGATCTTTTAACATTTCTCGTTTCACTGCTTCAGTTGTTGTCAATGGACCTGGCGTCAATAATTTATAGTTACTCATCTGCTATAACTCCTTATCGCTGTGCTTCTTTAAAGAAGGCTTGGTGTTTTTCTAATAAATCTACGGTTAAGGTAGTATCCCATTTTTTCAAATAGGTAGGAACGTGCTCGTCCTTTACTTGTTCACCTTCATATAGAGCTACAGGATATTGCTCTAGAAGACCATCACGAGCCTCTGTTGCAATTACCTTTGCAATTTCTTTTGCTAATGCTTCCTCACCTTCTTTATCTACAACAGCTACAGATTCCGTTAAAGTGAAATTTCCTTCTGTCGGGTCAATATAATCAATCGGTAACCCTTCGTTTTTGGCATCAATAGCTTGGATACGTAAACCAAAGCCGGCAGCAACTTCTCCTGTTTTCACCTTTTTAATAGGGCCAGAGCCTGAACTTTCAATATGTGGTCCTGCATTTTTAATTAACTCTGCTAGAACTTTTTTCCCTTCCTCTTCACCATATTCCTTTAAAATAGCTTGTACTAGAAGCCACCCTGTTGAGGAGTCCATAATGTTTGGGAATGACACTAAATCCTTATAAGCAAGGTCTGTCAAATCTTTAATGGATTTCGGAATAGATAGCCCCTTTTGTTGTAATACCTCTGTATTAATAAAGATAGAGCCTACATTGCCTAAAATCGGTAATGCATACGTAACACTCCCATCAAGAGGCTTTAAGTCTGAGGAAATATCCACAAACATGGATTTTGAGGTTTGTGCACTTTCTATAAAATAAGAAGCCATTGTTACAACATCTGCTTCAATATCTGTCCCTTCCGCCATCATTTTGCCACCTAACTCAGAAGTACCAAACGACTGGATTAAATACTTACCTTTATAGCCTTTATCATCTAATGTAGTTTCCATCACTTCAATAGCTTCATCATCAGCATTTGAATAAATGATGACTTGCTCTTTGGAATCTGCTGCTACTCCTCCACATGCAGCTAAAACGACTGCTGCTGCACTTACTGTCCCTAACATCATGCCTGTTGACTTCTTCATTTTGTAATCTCCTCCGTTTTTTCTTTATGTGCTGCTATATAATCACAACCTAATTTCACAATGAGGTTTGTACATAAAATGAATATCGATAAAACAAAAATATCAGTGTACTTTGCGAAATGCTGTAGCTCTTTTATCCTTGTCGATACAAGCATTGTCTTTGTGCTGACAAGAAAAATAACACCGCTGACTGTAACCATCGCATTTAAAAAATAGTAGCTAAACATTTGATAAATCGTTGGCCTAATATTCGGTAAAATAATTCGTATCACGGTTTTTAACCACGAATCCTTTAACAGCTCAGCTGTCACTTCCCACGTAGGATCCATTTTTTGCAATGAATTTTTCGCCATTAAATAAGGTGTCGTAAAAAAATGCACGATATTACATGCGATAATGATAAGAAAAGTACCCTTTAAAGAACTTCCATTAAAGAAAAATAAGTAGGATAATCCAAGTACCATACCTGGAACTGTATTTGTCATCATAGAAGTTACATCTAAGCTTTTTCTTCCCTTTAATGGTGTCCTTGTATTAAGAAGCGCCGACATAAATGTTATGCCCACACCTAATATTGCTGTTAGAACCGCTACGATGAGAGAATTGATGTAAACCTTTGTTAAATCTTTCTCTGCGAGTACATTTTGAACATGCTCTAATGTAAAGCTGAAATCGTACGGATAGCCTTTGGTAAAAGGCACAATAAACATGGTTGAAAAAATAATACATACAGCTGTTACACAGAGAATTGAATAAATTGTAAATAGCGCGTCTCGTAAACGATGCTTTACAAGTTCACTTTGCCCAACCTGTTTATATTGAAAATTGAAGCGCTCTAAAATCGTTAGCATGACAACACCTAATACAGCAGGTACTAGCATTAACACTGAAATGACTGCTCCACGTTCAAAATGCACAATGGAACCTAACATAGCTTGGTAAAGTTCAGTAGCTATTACCCTGTAATTGCCACCAACCGATGCAGGGATTCCAAAGTCTGTGAAGCTTAAAACAAATGTTAAAATAAATGCCCCGCCAATTGTCCCAACCATAGGACGGTATACGGTATGATAAAAACGACGCATTGGCTGATCATGCATTAATATTGAAACAAGTAAAAAACGTTTATCGATATATTGCATGGAGTTTTGCATTAATATAAAAGCAACTGGTAATGTGTATAAGACGTAACCGATCACCAAGCCGTTATACCCATAGATTGTAAAAAGAGGCTGCCCCACTAATTTTGTTAGAATTCCTTGACTCCCAAATGTATAAATCAATACAAAGCCATAGGTGATGGTTGGCAGTAGCATCGGCAAGGTAATTCCAATTTGAACTAGCTTTTTTGTATGGCGATGCATCGTAGTAAAATGAACAGCATAGGCCAACCAAAAGGCTAAAATGGTTGTAATCACTGATGCTACAAAAGAAACTTTAAAACTATTCGTAAAAGCTTCACGAATTTCGATATTCCGTAAAGCTTCTATATAATTTTGAGTGGTAACGACATTGCCTATTTTGAATGACTGCCAAAACATATAAAGCAATGGCACAATTAAAAAGAATAGAAAAAATAGTAGAATCGGTAGAAAAATTAATTTCATTATTTTATTCGTTTTAAGCATATGTTTCTCCAAACAATTGATAGATGTTATGTCGCTTAATATGAAGCTGCCTTAAGATAAAATCTTCTACAAATTTATTTTTTGGCGCTGTAACAATTTCATGAGGTGTGCCAAATTGAGCAACTGTACCTTCATTAATAATGATGACTTTGTCCGATAAGGTAAGGGCTTCTTCCGGATCATGTGTCACGATAATCGTCGTCAAATTAAATTCACGGGCGATGGATTTAATACGTTCCTTTATAGATTCCTTTATAACGCCATCTAGTGCACTTAGTGGTTCGTCTAATAATAGAATTTTAGGTTGCATCACGAGTGTTCTTGCAATGGAAACGCGTTGTTTTTGCCCACCAGACAATTCATGAATCTTCTTATGCAAATGAGGAGCTAGCTCTAAAAAATCAATGTATTCTTGTATCTCCTCTTTGGACATTTTCACGTTTTTATTTTTTAATCCATAAATGATATTGTCGTATGCATTTAAATGAGGAAATAACGCAAAATCCTGAAACACTATATTAAATCCTCTTTCTTGCATTGATTGCTTGGAAATATCTTGTCCATTGTAGACAAGCTGACCAGCAGTTGGATCTACAAGTCCTAAAATGATATTAAGCAAAGTAGTTTTACCGCAGCCACTCGGTCCTAGCAAAGAAATAATCTCACCTGATTCGACGGTTACATTGATATCTACTAAAACTTTTTTATTTTTATAGCTTTTTGAGATATTTTTTAGCTCTAACAAATTGGGTCACCTCACTCAGTTCTTAGCTTCAGTATAGAGACTATTTGTAAAGGAAAATGCTTATTTGTGTAAATGTTGAGTAAATTCTGACCAATTGTTGACAAAGTTATGGTTATTTTGAGTAAATATCTAGTAGAGGTGATGAAATGTATATGATAGAAAGGCAACACCAAATTTTGCAGTTTATACGTCAACATAAGGTAGTAAAATTAGTAACACTTACAAAAGAGTTTAACGTTTCAATGGAAACGATCCGTCGTGATGTCCAACAGTTGATGCAAGACAAAAAAATTGAAAAATTTTATGGGGGCGTTAAATATATTGAGCCAGCAGAAGGACTAATTGATCACCGACTTCACGAACAGTTAACAGAGAAAATCGCCATTGCCAGAGCATGTGCTTCGCTCGTTCAAGATGGGGAATGTATTTTTATTGATAGTGGAACAACCACCTATCAAATGACACCATTTTTATTGGACAAGGAAAAACTAACAGTGGTGACAAATTCACTACCTGTAGCATTTGATCTAATCGGCTCTAACATTGAGGTTATACTGCTTGGGGGTAAAGTACGCCATTCTGAAAAATCAGTGACATCAAATGAATTTTTATTTCGCTTCGAGCATCTTAATATCAATAAAGCTTTTATTTGCGCTAGTGGCGTTTCAATTGAAAAAGGCATATCTGATTTTAGCTTGGATGAAGCGATTACTAGAAAGCAAATTATTTCCATCTCTCAAAAAGTCTACGTAGCTACAGATTCCTCAAAATTTAATAAAGATGTAGCGATTCAAGTTTGTCCAGTGGATGACGTAGATGTCATTATCACAGATGACGCACTATCCAAAAAGACGATTCAACATTTTTCGGAAAAAGGTGTTCAAATAAAAACCGTCAATATGGCATAGACCATTAATCAATAAAAAACAACTAGTTGTAAATTTCACAACTAGTTGTTTTTCATTTTTATATAATGGAGAGCTTACGCATTATTTTTGAGAGACCATCCTCGTCTACATGGTCTGCAATATGATGAGCGACTGCCTTCACTCGCTCATGGCCATTTCCCATAGCAACACTTGTCCCAACTGCCTGTAGCATCTCAATATCATTTATGCCATCGCCAAAAGCAAAGGCATCTTGTAAAGTGATGCCCATTTTTTCAAGCACCTTTTCAATACCAGCAGCCTTCGAACCTCCCTTTGGCAAAATATCACAAGAATAACGATGCCAACGTACAAATTGAACATTTGGGAATGTTTCATTATATAAAGGTTCATCTTTTTCTTCCATAAAAATAAGTGTTTGATATACATTGTTCTGCATATAATAAGATGAGTCTAATTCTGGATACGGATATTTAAGAGTATCTAAGCTTTCAGCTACCATACGATGATCGCCAACTGAGGCAATCATCCGTTTATCATCTAAAAACACTACCGGTTCGTTACGCGCCTCACCAAAGGCAATAATTTTAGCTAGTTCATCTTTCGCAATCCCATTTGTATAGATAACCTCACCTTTATAGACAACATATTGACCATTGAAGGTAACATACGTATCGATCTCTAATTCTTCTAGCAATGACTCAATCATAAATGGTGCTCGACCAGTAGCAATCGCCAATTCATAACCATTACGTCGTGCTGTCAAAAGTGCCTCTTTTGCAGATGAAGGTAACTTTTTTTCACTGTTATAGAGAGTACCATCGACATCAAAAAATAAAATTTTGTTCATTCTATTAACCCTTTCCATAAATATTATCCTTTCAAGCTAAATGACTTTACATAGACAATAATTTTAATTATAATGATCCTAAGGAGTGATGTGCCATGCTGAAGAAACTCAAACGAAAATTATTGAAGCAACTTCGCGGCGTACTCGGAAAAAAATCAATTGCCTAACATTTGCCCTTCATTATTTGAAGGGCTTTTCTTTATTTTAGAGGAAGTGCGTGATAATATAAAGGAAATGCATTTATTTGGCTATACGCAACCACTGTCTCACTACTTCCTATACAATTTTATAACATAGTGCACATCTGAAGCATTGAGATACAAGTATTACAAACGTACATTTCTTCAATAAAAGAAATTCGTTGTTTTCTTGTAGCACGTGTGTGGTAGTAGTCAAAGGTGCAAGAAAATTGTACGCAATTAAAGGAGAGCAAACTATGATTTACAAAGTTTATTATCAAGAAAATGCAAATGAGATTCCAGTTCGCGAAAATACTAAAAGTCTATACCTAGAAGCTACTTCAGAACGTGAAGTACGTGAAAAGCTAAAAGACCGAAACTACAACATCGAGTTCATTCAACTGCTTGAGGGTAACTACTTAGAGTACGAACAAGCAAGCCCGAACTTCGTCTTGGAGGAAATTTAACAAACATGAAGTTTGTTAAAAATGACCAAGCAGCTGTTTTCGCGCTCGGCGGACTGGGCGAAATCGGCAAAAACACTTATGGCGTTCAATTTCAAGATGAAATTATCTTAATTGACGCCGGTATAAAATTTCCAGAAGACGACTTACTCGGCATTGACTATGTTATTCCTGATTACACGTACTTAGTACGTAATGTCGATAAAATCAAAGGACTGTTTATTACCCATGGGCATGAGGATCATATTGGGGGTATTCCATACCTTTTACGTCAAGTAAATATCCCTGTCTATGGCGGTAAGCTTGCACTTGGCTTATTACGTAATAAATTAGAAGAACATGGCTTGCTACGTACAACAAAACTCATTGAAATTAAAGAAGAGGATGTTATTAAATTCAGAAAAACATCTGTTAGCTTCTTTAGAACAACACATAGTATTCCTGATGCTTATGGAATTGTTGTTAAAACACCACCTGGTAATATCGTTCACACAGGTGACTTTAAATTTGACTTTACACCAGTGGGTGAACCAGCCAACCTAACAAAGATGGCTGAAATCGGACGTGATGGCGTGCTTTGCTTACTATCTGATAGTACTAACGCTGAAAAGCCTAATTTCACAATGTCAGAGCGCACAGTTGGAAAAAGTATCGACGAGATTTTCCGTAAGGTGGATAGCCGTATTATTTTTGCTACCTTTGCATCAAATATTCACCGTTTACAGCAAGCCACAGACGCAGCCGTAAAATACGGAAGAAAGATTGCTGTCTTTGGTCGCTCAATGGACAATGCTATTACGATTGGTCGTGAGCTAGGTTACATTACTGCTCCAAAGGATACATTTATTGATGCTCAAAGCATCAATCGACTTCCTGCAAACGAAGTGATGATTTTATGTACAGGCTCTCAAGGTGAACCAATGGCTGCCTTGTCACGTATTGCCAACGGGACACATCGTCAGATTCAAATACAGCCTGGCGATACAGTTATCTTTTCTTCTTCACCAGTACCAGGTAATACCGTGAGTGTTAATAAAATCATTAATTTATTGTTCCGTGCAGGTGCAGAAGTCATTCATGGTGCATTAAACAACATTCATACATCTGGTCACGGATCTCAAGAAGAACAAAAACTGATGCTTCGTTTAATGAAGCCTAAGTTCTTTATGCCTATCCATGGTGAATTCCGTATGTTAAAAATGCATACACATTTAGCTGAAGATTGCGATGTTCCACTAGACAATACATTTGTTATGGAAAATGGTGATGTTCTAGCACTAAGTGCCAATGAAGCACATGTAGCTGGGCGTATTCCTTCAGGAGATGTTTACATTGATGGCAATGGTATTGGCGATATCGGTAATATCGTGTTACGTGATCGTCGTATTCTTTCTGAAGAAGGTCTAGTAATTGTAGTTGTAAGTGTTGATATGGAAAACCAAAAAATTGTTTCTGGCCCTGACATCATCTCACGTGGATTTGTCTATATGCGTGAATCAGGTACGATGATCAATGAGGCACAAAAAATGCTAAACCGTCATCTGAATGAAACAATTCAAAGCAAGACTCCTCAATGGACAGAATTGAAGAATGAAATTACAGACGTTTTGGGACCTTATCTATTCGAAAAAACAAAACGCCGTCCAATGATCTTACCGATTATTATGGAGGTTTAACCTCGTAAAGAAACTATGTAAATTTTACATAGTTTCTTTTTTATTTTTGAAACCTCCTTTTTATTTTTGCGTATATAGTAATAACAACATCAAAAAGGAGCGTTTTTATGCTAGATAAAATTCTTCATTCCTTACTTAATAGTAAATCCAAACGCCATCATTCTTCATCAAGTAGCCGTAGCAGATATTCAAAGCGACATAATTATTATGGTCACAAGCATTATAAGCGTAGCTCTCGTAAAAGCTCACGCAGTTTTTTCAGCTCTATGAGTTTCTTTAGTAGCTAATGTGGTGGAAACGAATTTCCGAAAAATGTTTTGACCAGGCTATAGAACTTTACATAGCCGAACATCCCGATTTTTCTTTTAAAAAATTCCTTGGCTATGGCTCATATGGTCGTACGTATTTAATTGAAGATTGCTCGTCAGCAAGTCTATTTGTTTTAAAATGCTTGCGACCCAAACATCGTCACCACCAGAAGACCATTCATAAATTTCAACAAGAAATTCACATACTCCAGCAACTTTCACTACCCTATGTTCCTACCATCCATTCAGCAGGAACAATTTCAGACAGTCCATTTTTTATCATGGACTATGTCAATGGGCAAACTTTTGAGGAGCTTATTTTTCAGAATGGTGCCAAATTTACAATCGCTCAATCCCTTGCTATTACAAAGCAATTATTAGAGCAAATTGTACAATTACACAATTATGGTATTGTACATCGCGATTTACGGATTCCGAATATATTGTTAGTGGGTCAGCAATTGCATATTATTGACTTTGGTCTAGCTACCACTTATCAAAAGCAAATCGATATCTCTAGGATTGAAAATCCAAAACGTGCCGAAAATCATATTAGTGATCTTTATTTTGTCGGCCATTTTTTATTATTTTTACTATACTCAGACTACAAGCCAAGCAAGAAAAAAGAGAAAGCTTGGCAACAGGAATTAAAATTACCAATCGAAGCCCAAGATTTTCTTGAGCGCCTATTATGGATTCAAGAACCCTTTGCAAGTGCGTTAGAGGCCTTGCAATCTATGCCCCCATCCATAGATAAAAACCATTAAAAATAGAATTGTTCACAGCCAAACGTGAACAATTCTATCCTAGAGTTCAAATATTAAAGTATTTTGCAGTTACATATGCAATCCAATGATACGCTGGGTCTAAACGTAGATTTTCAATTAGCCCCTTAATGATTGCTTTACCATAAGTAGGATTTTCTATTTCTTGCTTTAACAACTCAATGGATTCTTTTTCTATAGAATCCTCAGTATGATTTATATTTTGCTCCAATAATTGTAGTAAAGCATCTTTTGACACGTCTTCCTCACACGGCTTTGCAATAAACGGTACAAGATCTGCTGTAATAAATGGAATGGTTGTATGATGGGCAATAATATCTGTCTTTTCTGCTAAAGATTTAGCTAATTGCTCTAAATCAAGTGGCATATCTGAAAAAATAAAAAGCTCAGCATAGCTCTTCATAAATCCTTTTATGCAGTACATTACATCATATTTCATTTCTTTTAATTGATCCTGATAAAGCTGCTCAAGCATATAGAGAATTGATTTCGACATTTCTGCTTCATACGCTGTTATTTTATGAAATAGCTCTTTTTTTGTTAAAAAGACCTTTTCATTAAAGAATACACGTGCAGATGCAGAATGGTCTTTGAATGCTTGAAAAATACTTTTATAAAATTCAACCAAAACAGTTTCTTTGTTATACGTTCCTCTGACTACTTGGTCAACATCTGTAATAAACTGCTGTAAATAGTAATCAACCATAGATATAACAAGCTCATCTTTGGTTTTGAAGGATAAATAAAATGCACCTTTAGAAATCCCGCAGCGTTCTGTGATTTGTTGTACTGACGTAGCTTCAAAACCCTGTTCAGAAAACAGTTCTAACGCTTTCTCCATAATTAATTGCTTTTTTAACATATTTTTAACTCTCTCCTAATGCATTTCGTTGACAAATGACCGATTAGTCATTAGTATAAATAATTGAATTTAGATAGTCAATAAAGGGTAGGTGTGAAGGTGAAAGGTTTAGTTAATTTCGTATTAAAGAACAAATTGGCAGTGTGGTTATTAACAATTATCATCACTGTCTCTGGTATTTATTCGGGTACTAGGATGAAAATGGAATCGATACCCGATATTTCGATCCCGTATTTAATTGTCATGGGCGTATATCCTGGCGCAACGCCTGAACAAGTCATGAATGAACTTTCCATTCCGTTCGAAAAATCCATAGAAAGTTTAGAAGATGTGAAGGCTGTTTACTCAACTTCCTCTTCCAACGTAGCACAAGTTCAAGTGGAATACGACTATGGAATTGATATGGATGAGAAAAAACGTCAATTAGAAGCAGCTTTAGATAATCTTAAACTACCTGAAGGTGCTCAAGAGCCTACTATTATGGCAATCAGCATGAACATGATGCCCGTAGTCGCTTTATCTGTAAGTAGCTCTAAGGAAGATATTGTTGATTTAACTTCAACAGTAGAAGAAGTTTTACTGCCTAAAATCGAAAAGATTGATGGTGTTGCATCTGCTACCATCACAGGTCAGCATATTGAACAAGTATCGTTTAAATACGATGAAGAAAAAATGGCAGCACTTGGTTTAACAGAGGAAACTGTTAAACAAATGATTCAGGCAAGTGATATGTCACTGTCACTTGGTTTATATCAATTTACTGTCGGGGAACAAGCCGTTTCAGTAGATGGTAAGGTAAAATCAGTGGATGAACTGAAAGACTTATTAATTCCAGTTACACCTTCAGCTACAAATCCTTCACCTTTCGTTCGTCTAGGTGATATTGCAAAAATTGAAGTAGAAGGTAAAGTGCAATCTGTTTCACGTACAAATGGTCAAGATGCCATTGCTATTCAAATCGTAAAAGGCCAAGATGCGAATACGGTAACAGTTGTTAATGCAGTAAAAGACCTTATGAAGGATGAGGAAAAACGATTAGACGGCTTAAACGTAGAGATCTCTCTTGACCAAGGTGCCCCAATTGAAGATTCTGTATTTACAATGATCGAAAAAGCAGTCTTTGGCGGCGCAATTGCCGTATTAATCATTTTACTATTCTTACGTGATTTCAAATCAACGATTATTTCAATTATTTCTATCCCAGTTTCTATCTTCATGGCGTTACTCCTATTAAACTGGATGGATATTACATTAAACATCATGACCCTCGGCGCGATTACCGTCGCAATCGGTCGTGTTATCGATGACTCAATCGTAGTTGTAGAAAATATTTACCGACGAATTCACTTAAAACAAGAAAAACTTACAGGTCGTGCCCTAATTCGCGAAGCAACAATTGAAATGTTCAAACCAATTCTTTCTTCAACATTGGTAACGGTCGCTGTATTCGCTCCTCTTATTTTCGTAGGTGGTATGGTAGGCGAATTATTCATGCCATTTGCCCTTACAATGACATTTGCATTAGGTGCATCGTTATTAGTTGCGATCACAATCGTACCTGCTTTATCTCACTTCTTATTCCGTAAAAAGTTATACGGTGAGAAGACTGAAAGCCAACATAAAGAAGTTGGTAAACTTGCTACCTGGTACAAAGGTGTCTTAGAAAAAGTATTAAATCACAAAATTATTACATCTGTCCTTGCGATTCTTTTACTTGTTGGTTCTCTTGCATTAACACCACTTATTGGTTTTAGTTTTATGGGCTCACAAGAAGAAAAAGTTATGTACTTAACGTATACGCCTGCAACGGGAGAGCTGGCTGACGAAACGGCAGCAAATGTTGAAAAAGTAGAAAAAGAATTAATGAAACGTAAAGATGTTGATATTTTACAAGTTTCCATTACAGATGCGAAGAATGTCGATCCATCAGCAATGATGATGGGTGGAGGTGCTGGCGGTGCCTTAATGTACCTTATCTTTGATCCGGATATGGAAGACTTCCCTAAAGCTCGTGAAGAGGTTGAAGACTATGTATTTAACATCGGGCAATCAGGAGAATGGAAGTCTCAAAACTTCACTTCTATGTCGATGTCATCAAACGAAGTCAGCTATACACTGTATAGTGATGATTTAGATAAACTTCGAGATGCTGTGAAACAAGTAGAGGGTGCTCTAAAAGAAGTGGATGGCTTAGAAGATATTAAATCTGATAATGAAGATCCATACGTAGAGCATGTGCTAAAAGTTGAACAAAAAAATGTCCTTCAATACGGGTTAACGACAGCTCAAATCGTGATGGCATTAAATTCAAATACATCGCAAGAAGTATTAACTACCGTGAAAAACGATGGTAAAGATATCGATGTCATCGTTCAACGCGATGCTAAAGCAGCTGCGACTTCACTTGATGATGTCTTAGCCACTGAAATTAAAACAGCATTAGGTACAACAATGACTATCGGAGAATTAGTAGATGTTGAGGAAGGTACAACACTTAACTCATTATCTCGTTCAAAAGGTGAATATTTCGCAACAGTATCTGGTACGATTATCGGTGACGATATTTCAAAAGCCACTACTGCTGCTGATAAAAAAATTGATAAATTAGATTTACAAAAAGGTGTAACACTTGGTGTTGCTGGTGTTGCTGCAGATATGCAAGAAACATTCACTAAGCTTGGTATTGCGATGTTAGCAGCCATTGCCATTGTTTACTTCATTCTAGTGGTAACATTCGGAGAAGGTTTAGCTCCATTCGCTATTCTTTTCTCACTACCATTCGCAGTAATTGGTGCATTTATTGGTTTATTCGTTACAGGGCAGACTATTTCTGTATCTGTCATGATGGGTCTATTGATGTTGATTGGTATCGTCGTAACAAATGCCATCGTATTAGTTGACCGTATCATTCATATGGAACATGATGGTCTTGCCATGCGTGAAGCGATCCTTGAAGCAGGAGCAACACGATTACGTCCTATCCTGATGACAGCCATCGCTACAATTGGTGCTATGATTCCAATGGCACTTGGTACTGGCGGTAGTGGGTTAATTTCCAAAGACTTAGCTATTACTGTAATTGGCGGTTTATTATCTTCTACCCTATTAACACTCGTTGTTGTACCAATTGTTTATGAAATGCTATCTAAAATGTTAAAGAAAAACCGTAAAGATATTGAAGAAAATTAATAAAAAAATAACCACTCATGCAATCTTTGCGTGAGTGGTTATTTTTTATCCTAAGCTTTTTATTGATTTTCTATTACTACAAAAACTTCCTTGCTTTCCACACCTGTATTTGATACAGCCTTAATGCCGTATGTATAGCTATGCTTAGCAAGAGCTGACTTGTCCACAAATTTAGTGAATCCATCCATATTATAAACAACATCCACTATATTTCGAGGGTCATCATAAGAGCCTTCTTTGTTTCCTGTAAAACGATAAATGACATACTTGCGTGGTTGTGTTTCATTTTCGTCTATAATCTCTATCTTACGACCTGCCGCTTCCTTTGTCACTTGCACAAAAGTCGGCACGTTCGGCACTGTGTCATCATCCCAAGTTGTTTCTGGTGTCAGTGCTGTGTAATTATATAATTGTTGACTAACAATCGTTGCATAGCCTAGTTTATTGTTTTGAAAGCTTCTTAAGGAGAAATGCATTTGCCCCTCAGCCGCTACCTTTTCCGAACGATTCGCTAGTATTTGACTAGGTAGCTCCATTTTATTTTTCCATGCTGCATCACTATCATTGCCAACTTTGTAATCAGCAAGCCCAATGTATAGATGCACAGGGTGTGTTGTTGCGTAGGTTTGCACTTCATGGCTCCACCAATCTAACAGCGTTCCATATTTCGCAACAGATAATGTTCTTGACCAATAAATTTGTGGTGTAATGTAATCAATTGTGCCATTTTGAATCCATGTTCTGACGTCTGCATATAAATCATCGTAATTATTAACACCAGCCCTTGTATCGCTTCCTGTTTTATCTAGCGATTTATTGCGCCATACACCAAATGGTGAAATACCAAATTGGACATATGGCTTTGTGTCTTTAATGGCCGTGTAAAGATTTTCTACAAGACGGTTGACATTATCTCGTCGCCAATCCTCCACCTTTTTAAAGGAAGCACCATAGTTTTTAAAAGCTGCTTGATCTGGAAAAACTTCATTAGCAACTTTATATGGATAAAAATAATCATCCATATGCACTGCGTCAATATCATAATTAGCTACTAGCTCTCTTACTACTTCAACTAAATAGTCTTGTACTTCTGGTAAACCAGGATTTAAATAATATTGCTTACCGTATTTGATAACCCAATTTGGATGTGTTCTAGCCACATTATCAGCAGCAAGGTCTGTTAGTTTTTGTCCAGACATTGTTACACGATAAGGATTCATCCATGCATGCAGCTCCATACCCCGTTTATGACTTTCCTCTATCATGATCGCAAGAGGATCGTAGCCTGGATTCGTGCCTTGCTTTTTGCCTGTTATGTAAGATGACCATGGCGCTAGATCAGAGGCATACATTGCATCATTTGTTGGTCTTACTTGATAAATAACAGTATTAAATTTATTGGCTTTTAGTTGATCCAAAGTTTGGCGTGTCCAAGCCGTGTACTGCTCCTTCGTCATACATGCTTTCATATCAAGATTAAGAACGGTTGAAATCCAGACAGCCCTCATCTCCCTTTTTGGCTGTGTCGTGCTTGCCATGGCAGTCTTTGTAGGGATTGTCGATAGGCATAACACAAAAATCATCGCGACTAAAGTTAAGATCTTCCATTTACTATTTTTCTTTCTCATATTTCCTCCATTTGCTATTTTTCTATTTTAGTATATGACAAGTACTCGCTATATGCACGTCTCCGAAGCAACTTTATTGGAATCAATGATAAGTTTCATCTCTAACAAACGTTCCCGATAGTTTCAAAATATGTATAAAAAAACTACTGAAAAGACAATGAATAGTACTTTTCCTTTAAAGAAATCGATAAATATAGATGCATGGCGTTTCATTTTATGAGATTCATTTCACAATTTCCAAATTTTTAAATTCAACCTAGTTTTTGCTTAATTCATTCTTTACGCATCGATGAACTTTATGCTACAATCAACACAACTTATATAGAACGGAGGGTATTCCAAATGACAGCTTCAATTAGACTACGATTTCACCTTATTAATTAAATATGTGTACACTTTGCCTGCTGTGCAAGGGAAATGGAATTAGGTCTAGTCTGTTTTAGGAATACTGGAAAAGAGGGGACTTCTACTCCCCTCTTTTTTTGTGTTGTCTTTTACTTTCCACACAGGCACTACTGTTAGAAAGGGATGACGAAATTGGAACATTGGAAACGTAACACAATACTTTTTTTAAGTAGTCAAACGATTTCACTTTTTGGCTCTGCTCTTGTGCAATATGCCATTACATGGTATATCACACTTACAACACAATCAGGCAGCATGATGACCATCGCGATCATTTGCGGCTTTTTACCAACCTTCTTCTTAGCACCTATTGCTGGTGTCTGGGCAGATCGCTATAACCGTAAATGGCTTATTATTTTAGCAGATGGAATGATTGCCTTATCTACGCTAATTCTAGCTATTTTATTTTTAATCGGCTATGATGAGCTCTGGCTACTATTTGTTATATCAGCCGTACGCGCAGTTGGTGCAGGTATTCAAACACCAGCAGTGGGCGCAATTTTGCCACAATTTGTGCCTGAAGAGCATTTAATGAAGGTCAATGGTGCAAATAGTAGTATTCAAGCCTTCATCATGATTCTTGCACCTATGGCAAGTGGTGCATTATTAACGATGGCTTCTATTGAATCCATTTTCTTTATTGATGTGACAACAGCGGCTATTGCCATCGCTATCTTCTTATTATTTCTGCATATCCCTGCACATGCAAAAGCTAATCAGCCACAAACAACAGGCTATTTTAGTGATATGAAACAAGGCTTCATCTATATTAAAGAGCATGCTTTCTTGAAACAATTATTCTTGTTCTTTGCCTTTTTCATGCTGCTTGCTGCACCTGCTGCCTTTTTAACGCCTTTACAAGTTACACGAACTTTTGGCAATGATGTATGGCGTTTGACTGCCATCGAAATGGCCTTTGCCATTGGGATGTTAATCGGTGGTATCGCAATCGCAACATGGGGTGGCTTTAAAAATAAAGTGCATACAATGACATTATCTGCTTTGTTATTTGGTCTTTGTACAATGGCTCTCGGCGTCATTCCTATTTTTTGGTTGTACCTCGGAATCATGGCCATTACTGGCATAGCCATGCCAATCTTTAATACACCTGCAACGGTGTTATTACAAGAAAAAGTGGAAAGTGACTATATGGGAAGAGTATTTGGCATTCTTAGTATGATATCTACCTCTATGATGCCTTTAGGAATGCTAATTTTCGGGCCAATAGCTGATATTATTGCTATTGAGTGGCTACTCATAGGTACAGGATTATTACTCTTCATCCAAGGATTTTTCCTTCTGGGCAGTAAAGTCTTATTAAAAGCTGGTAAACCTACTGCTGAGCATGTTGACTCGCTAGAAAAAAAGTGAAGATTTTATTTCAAGAAAATTGTTAATAAAAAAAATAACATTTAAATTTAGCCTCTACACAATCTCAAACAACGTTGACGCTAAAAAAGCCTTGCTTTATGCAGGGCTTTTTTCGTCTTTATTTATGTCTTGGGAATTTTTTGTACTTTAGCATCTTGCTTCCCACAATATCTGAATTATAATTATTTAAAATTTAAATGGTCATGAAGATCTCTTCCAATACGCAACAACTTTGGTATCCAAAAAATTTAGATGTTGTCCTTAAAGGAATTTAAAGATATGTATTAGGAAATAGGACGCTTAGAATTTATCTGTACATTTTTCACCATAACTTATTAAAATACGGACTTTAATCTAATTGTACTAAAATAAATCTATTATCATTAAATATAATAACGATGAATAGGACGTCCTACGTTTCCATATTGTATATCTACTTTTAATAGTTTCTGCTTTTCTAAAAAGTCTAGATAGCGTCTAGCTGTAACACGTGCTGTACCTATATAAGCTGATACCTCCTCCGCTGATACTGCCTCGCCACTTTTTTTTATATATGCAAGTACCTTATCTAAGGTAGCTCGATTAAACCCTTTTGGGAGTTCTTCTATAAGAATGGCATCCATTCCTGTTGTTTCTACTACAATTTGTTCAGGAAGACGCTGTTGCATTAAATGATCGACATCATGCTGAGTTAAATCTTGCATACCGCTTATTTTCCTTCTATAGCTTTGATAATTTTTTAAAGTCTGCTCAATCCGCTCAAACGTAAAGGGCTTCATAATATAATCATAGACACCTAAGTGTAATATTCGCTGCACAGTCGGCATATCATTCGCAGCTGTTACAGCAATAACATCAACATGAAGATGCTCTTCTCGTATTTTCCCTAACGTAATAATGCCATCCTGCTCTGGCATAAAAATGTCCATAAAGACAAGCTCTGGGGTTAATTGTTTAATTTTTTGAATTCCCTCAATTCCATTGCTAGCATAGCCAACTAATGAAAAACCTTTGATTTGTTCAATAAATTGTCTGTTCACTTCTCGTACCATTGGATCATCTTCAATCAATAAGACATTTATTACATCCATCTATACTTCTCCTAACTCAAATAAAATTAAGAAACTTGTTCCTTTCATAAATTCACTTGTTACTTCAATATCTCCATTGCCTTTTCTTACAATTTCATAGACTAAATGCAAGCCAATGCCTCGATTTTCACTAGCCTTTGACGAAAATCCATTTTCAAACATACGCTCCTGCACCTCTTTGGTCATGCCAATACCGTTATCGGTAACTGCAATCGCTAAGACGCCATCATGCTCGTCTACAGAGATGGCTACATATTTATCTTCCTTAGAAAGTACATTTAATGCCTCAAAAGCATTTTCAATTAAATTGCCAAACAACACAACAAAATCATGATGATCTAATAGAGGTGGAAAGCGTTTAAAATGACTTTTCCGATCAATTTCAACCTCGATACCCAGTTCTTTTCCATAACTTACTTTACTTAATAACAAACCTGAAATATTTTCATTATGAAAGCGTTCATTTAAAAACTTCGTTAATGAGGCTTCATTTTCAGTAGTAACAGTAACATATTCAAGTGCTTGCTTTGTATGTCCCAATTGCAGTAGTCCCGCAATCGTATGAATCTTATTTTTATGCTCATGGGTTTGTACACGTAATGCTTGAACAAAGGCCTTTACACCTGTTACTTCCTCCGCAAGCTTTTTCACAGCTGTTAAATCTTTAAACATAGCAACTGCACCAACTAGCTCTCCATTCACAATAATAGGTACACGATTACTTAAGATACTATGATGATTAATGTAAAGCTCTTGATCATAAACAGGTGTTGCTGTTTCAACAATTTCAGGCAGACGGGTATCAGGCAAAACGTCATAAATCTTTTGTCCAATACAGTCCTCTATTTTCCTAGTAACACCTAAAATATCGGCCGCTTTTTCATTAAAAATAGTGATATTCATTTCCTTATCTACCGCTATTATTCCCTCATGCATGGCATTAAAGGTTTCTGTTCTTTCCACATACATTTTTGCAATTTCATGAGGTTCAAGCCCAAACATTTGTTTTTTTATATGTCGTCCTAGTGTATAGGCACCGAAAATACTGAAAATCAGTGATATAACAATAGTTATCATAATTTCTCGCTCATAACTTTGTAACATTTCCAGAAAATCTGGTAATGAATAGCCAACGACTACAATGCCCACTTGTTCCCTTTTATCATTAATAATTGGCACGAAAGCCCGTATCATAACACCCGATTCTCCACGTGCCTTTGATACATAATAATGTTCACTAAATGCGGCGTTTAAATCCTGCGACTCACTGCGTTTTCCTATTTCCTTACTTACTGGGTGTGATAGTTTAATACGCTCCATATTCATTACAACAATATACTCGGCCTTATGAATCACTCTAATGCCATCTACAATTTTATTAATATTTTTTGCAGATTCTTTTATATTGGCATTTTCCAGATGTACACTAAGCTCTGGTACATTTGATACAGTTCTTGCCACAAGCATTGCTCGCTGTCCAAAATCTTTTTCCTGTTCAGATAATAGGTTACCGAGTAAAAAAATACCACCTAGTAAAAAGGAGAGTGCAATGATTAAAAATGTCACTAACAGTATTTTGCCGTTCACAGGCATTTTCATCATTAAAAAATTCCTTCCTTTCAAATTTGCATTCTCATAATCAGTGGCACACATATTTAGTTTTAAGATTATCTGCAAAAAAATCTTTTGACAACATATTTAATCTATATAAGTAGCAGAAAATATTGAATTTAATGAACAATATTATAAACTGATAATTTAAAAAGAACTTAATTATCACTCTATGTTTTTGTATTATAACAATAATTAATTAACTATAGCGTACCATAACAGAGATAGTTATTAATATTACTATATTTATATGTAAATGTAAGTAAATGTACTTAATGAACGATATGTTTCTTATTTTCTAAATCTCTTTTTTAAAGAAATATTCGCTATGATACTTTTAGTGAAAGCGATATCAAAGAGAAAATTTAGAAAAGAGGTAGCAAAAAATGAAGTTACTGAAAAATTTGACTGTTCAGGTTATAGTGGCTATCATACTTGGGATTATTGTCGGAGCCATTTTCCCCGAGTTCGGTGCCAGCTTGAAAATCTTAGCAGATCTATTCATCAAATTAATTAAAATGTTAATTGCTCCTATTATTTTCCTAACAGTTGTTATTGGAATCGGCAGTATGGGAGATATGAAAAAGGTCGGGAAAATCGGAGGTAAGGCATTGCTTTACTTCGAAATAGTTTCCACAATTGCATTAGCAATCGGAATTGCTGTTGCTTTAATCGTAAGTCCTGGTACAGGCTTGGATACATCAGGTGCATCTGATGCTGATATTTCAAAATATACAACTGCTGCAGCTGAATCTGAGCAAGGCTTGGGTGCCTTCATTTCTAGTATTATTCCAGAAAATGTAGTTGGTGCATTGGCAACTGGTCAATTATTACCAGTCCTATTCTCTGCTGTTTTATTTGGCCTAGCAGCTGCCTCAATCGGTGCACCCGCAAAACCAGTCATCACATTCTTTGAGCAAGTAGCAGAGATATTCTTCAAGATTGTAAGTATGGTTATGAAAATATCACCAATCGGAGCTTTTGGTGCAATGGCCTATACAATTGGAAATTTTGGTTTAAAATCTTTAGGTAATCTAGGTTTATTAATGGCTGCCGTATATATAACAATGTTTTTATTTGTTGTCTTTATTTTAGGTGCCATTGCAAAGTTCTTTGGATTCAGCATCTTTAAATTTATCGCTTATATCAAAGATGAGATTTTCTTAGTAATTGGGACTTCCTCTTCTGAATCAGCTCTGCCATCTATGATGCGAAAGCTTGAGAACTATGGTTGCTCAAAGCAGGTTGTAGGTTTAGTCGTTCCTACCGGATACTCCTTCAATCTAGATGGGACTTCCATCTACCTGTCCATGGCTGCATTGTTTATCGCACAAGCATATGGAATGGAACTAACTTGGATTCAAATCATTACACTGCTCGGAATATTAATGATTACTTCTAAAGGTGCAGCAGGTGTAACAGGCTCAGGATTTATTACATTAGCAGCAACTTTGGCTGCCTTCCCAATGATACCAGTGGAAGGAATAGCGCTGTTAATCGGTGTAGATCGCTTTATGTCTGAGGCTCGAGCTGTTACAAATTTAATTGGTAATGGCGTAGCTTGTGTTGTCGTGTCAAAATCTGAAAAAGAGTTTGACACAGCTATGGAAGAACGTGCACTTCAGGGAAAGACCACTATATCTTCCTAAGAAAAATGGTAGAAATGATAGCCATCTCTGTTTCACTATACTCATTATCATTCGAGTAAAAGCTATGTCCTTATGGATTGACGCTGACAACAAACAATTAGCTTACACTATCACCCAAAATAAAATGTTTACACTCTAGTAAAAAAGTGAAAGTTAATAGTAAGAGGTGATAGTGAATGAATGATAAAAAACAGGCAAAAACACGTAATACGAATAACCCTGATGTATTGGATACAGATAAAGAAAGCATTTTTGATAAACACGAGGACATGAAAACAGTAGATCCAATACCTGTCGAAGAATTGAATGAAAAAGTGAAAGATGAACAACATAAAACCAAAACTAAGGATTCCTCTGCAACAGATAAGCGCTATCCATAATGTGATCGCTGCAAAAATGAATAAATATAAAAAGTCGACCTAATTCATAATTATGGGTCGACTTTTTTATATACTATTTGTTAATGGGGGTAAATCATGAGTAAAATACCAATTATGAAAACGGAAAGGTTACTATTAAGACCAATTACACATGGGGATTTAGAAGCAATTTTTGACTACTCTTCCAGTGAAAATGTGGCGCGTTATGTGACATGGCAAGCACACACGAGCTTAGAGGATACAAAGGCTTTTATGCATTAATTTTTAATGGCTATCAGCAAGGCAATTTGATGTTATGGGGTATTGAATATGCAGGCACAATTATTGGAACGATTGATTTTGTGACCATTAATGACACCCATAAATACGCGGAAATTGGCTATGTGCTTTCTGAGGATTTTTGGAATAAGGGGTTCACAACAGAAGCAACAAAAAAACTCATTGACTTCGGTTTTAATGAATTAGATTTAGTACGTATCCAAGCACGATGCTTTGAAGAAAACATTGGCTCACAAAAGGTTATGGAGAAGTCTGGTATGCAGTTTGAAGGGTTATTACGGAAAAGTATGCTTGTTAAGGGACAATACCAAAATGTAAAAATGTACGCTATCACTGATGATGATTATAGGAACCTCTAGAAAATAAAGCCTTGCAACGATTTGCAAGGCTTTATCATTATAACCATCTTTCCAAACAGTATATCTTCTTAGCTGTGGCATCTATCCTTACTCGTTTGCCTATCGCAATTGGATGCATAGGATGTGTATGACAAATATCTACCTCTGCTAATATAGGAATCTTTATTCCATCCAACTGTTCAAGTAGAATATGATATGGCTGTCGACCCGTTCCTAAATCATCGTAGCATTCATGTTTCCCCAAAATAATCCCACTAACTTTGTTAAAGACACCATGCAATTTTAGCATTGCAAAATTCTTTTCAACAACAGCAGCATTTTTTAAGCAGTCCTCCACTAATAAAATATCACCTTCCACAATTTTAGGGAAATACGGCGTACCAATAAATCCATACATGGCATTGGCATTCCCGCCAATTAACCTTCCTTCAGCAACCCCACCCTGAATCGCTAACCATTCATTCTTCTTGAGTTTTTTATCCACAGTCTTCTCTAGCCAATTAACAGGTTCATCCGACCAATAAGAAGGCATTGGAATTTCGTATGGTAATGCTTGAGGCTTAAAGAAATAATGCTCAAAAAATTTGAAGGTATCATTTACCAATGGTTCAAACTCGCCAAAGGAAGGTACGAGGGCTGGACCATAAAAAGTTGAGATTCCCGTCTTTGCATAAAGTGCCAGTAGAACGGCCGTTGCATCTGAATAACCTACGACCAATTTGGGATGTTGACGAAAAGCCTCATAATCAATATAAGGTAGCATACTATTGGCATTGGTGCCCCCTATCGTAGACATAATCATATCCACATTTGGATTACGTAATAACTCATTCAATTCTTCTGCTCTTTCTTTTGGCGAACCTGAACGATAATAATCAGTTTTACCAGTTAGAGAACCTGTCACGATTTGAAAATTTTTATTCTCGAGAAATGCTTTAGCACGTTCATATCGTTCCAAAGCCGTCACCGTTGCTGGGGAGGACGGGGAATAAATGCCGATGTTTATTTTTGAAGTCATAAGGTAGTTCCTTTCCCAATCAATAGTTTTGACATGTAGTATTCATTAATATATTGTCCATCTACATACAGCGAAGCCCGCTTCGTTCCTTCGATATCAAAGCCCATTTTCTTATACAAAGCAACACCAGCCTCATTATTTTCCATGACGGTTAATTCTAGACGATGTACACCATTCACTATTGCCCAATTTTCTACGTGTTGAAATAAAGCTGTTCCAATTTTTCTTCCTCTATAGTCACTATGTATGCCTATGACAAGATAAGCACGGTGAGCAATTCTTGACGGCTCATTGCCTTGTACAATTAAGTACGCAACAACCTGCTCATCCATTTCAGCTATGAACAAAGCTGAGTGGTGACTATGATATAGCTTGTCTATATACTCCCCAAATGGCTTAGGTGCTAAATTGCGCTCACCTGGTCCAAATAACATAAAATTTGATGCCTCTGCATTTGCCATAACAGCTATAATTCGTTCACTGTCATGTCGGGTTGCTTCTCGTATGATCATGTTGAACACGCTCTCCTTCTAAAATATAGTCACCTGAATCTTCAATTCTTTTGTATTTATATGGACCTTGCCACCAAAGTATCTCATCACCCAGTGTTAGTTTTGCTGGAATTCTCATACTTTTCTTCGTCCCTTCTAGTAGGTTTGAATTTTAGCTACTAGCTTTTCATCCCTAAAATGGAGTGTCTCAGTATCTATGAGTGTGTATTCTTGTAATGTGGGATGATTTTCTATCCAGCGATCAAATGCCCTCCTTCTCTCTTGATCATTATAATGGGGACAATAGGTACCTGATAATAGTCCTAAGCCATTCCATTCCTCAAAATCATCATATGTATTTTCACTATAGCATTTTTCAAACCAACACATTGCTCCAGCACTGATGCCAGCTAATATAATCCCTTTTTGATAAGCTTCCTTTAACAATTTATCAAAACCATATTCTCGCCACTTTTCAAGAAGATAACCTGTATTCCCTCCACCCACATAGATAATATGCTGCGCTAGTACTTTTTCTCGAATGTTTCTATCATGCATATCTTTTTGCAAGATATGGGTTGCATCACAATGATGGAATGCTGCATAAAACTTCTCGATATACCCTTGTGCATCATTACTTGCTGTGGGAATAAAACAAATTTTAACTCGTTCATTTTTCTGAGTTTGTCGTAAAATATACTCATCGATAAATGAAGGGTTCTGCTGAGAAAACCCACCACCTGATAGGGCAATGATTTGTCTTATCGGTTGATTATTTTTACTTAATTCATAGACAGCTTGTTCCTGCCCAAATCTTTCTAACATCTGTACATTCTTCATTCCTAATTTTTCGAGCAAGCGACATGATGCCTTGTTCGCTGTTTGTGTTTCTGCCACAATAGATTCTATATTCAGATAATTCAAACCATCCTGAATTACCTGCGTTAGCACTTCAAAAGCTAACCCCTTCCCCCAAAACTGAGGTAAAAATTGATAGGAAAGCTCATATAACTCCTTATCATGGTATTCATCGATCGAGACAAGACCTATAAATTCACCTGTCTCCTTTAAAGTAATATTTAAATATGTATTAGGGAATGGCGCTTCTAGCATGCCTTTAAAAGATGCTTCTATATAGCTGTTTGATGGAACACCACCGAGATAAGTTCGAACTTGTTTATTAGAGTAGAGTTTTTGTATATCTGTAAAATGCTCTGGTTGTAATTGTTCGATTACACAATTAGTTGACATGATTTTCATTACATCTAGCCCCCTTCTTTATGTCAAAGTTTAATCTAACTCTCTCGATGAAATCAAATATTTTTTCCAATTTTTTCTTAAAAATAGAATAAAAAAGTAGTGACCAGCATGAATTGCTGTATCACTACCTGCTTATTGCCCGTATTGTTCAAGTAATCGTTGCGTGTTGGTCGATTGTTCGAGTACCTTTTTCTCTTTTGCCCAATAAACCAAATATTGTGCATCATCCACACGAAAAACCATTTGCTGTAACTCTTCATCAAGTTCAGAACTAATAGCCACTTTTAATATTTCTACCTCATAAAGAGGCTTATCCTTCATTTTATAAACGATATGATATACAGGCTTTTCTTCAAAAATAGTTCTTTCCTTTTTGGAAAGCTTCCTTACATGACTTAAAGGATATTTCTCAATAAAGTCTTGTGCTTCATCGCCTGTAGCATGAAATAGTGATTGATCTCCTTGGAATAATTCAATGTCGTCAATTTCTGTGGCATGATCTAGAACAAGAGAAATAGCTTCATCTTCACTTTTTTCTCTGTTTTGCATAATAAAAGCACCGACTAATAAAATACCAGCGAATATAACAAGTCTCCATCTGCGTTTCGTCATTTGCTCTTACCCATTCAAGGCCTTTTTAACAAAGCGATTTATATCAACATCAGCGCCTATAACAAGCATAATATCTCCTAATAAAATCTTGTCACTCGCCTGTGGAGATACGATAATATCAGCCCCACGCTTAATTCCTACAATATTGATGCCATATTTAGCGCGAATATCTAAATCCATAATGGAATAGCCAGCAATCGCATCATTAGCCTTTAATTCCATAATGGAGTGTTCATCTGATAGCTCTAAATAATCTAGAACAGTATTCGACAACATATTATTAGCAATACGAATACCCATATCTCGCTCAGGATGGACGACGAAATCTGCGCCAATTTTACGTAAAACCTTTTCATGGTAATCGTTTTGAGCTTTTACTGTAATTTGCTCAACACCAATTTCCTTTAAAATGATTGTTGTTAATATACTTGCTTGAATATCTTCCCCAATTGCTACAATCACGTGCTCAAAATTACGAATACCTAATGAATTCAACACCGATTCATCGGTTGAATCTGCAATAACAGCTTGTGTAGCAATGGAAGCAAACTCATCTACACGCTCTGAAGAATGATCAATTGCCATTACCTGTGCGCCCTGACTCATTAATTCACGAACAATACTGCCTCCAAAACGTCCAAGCCCTATGACTGCAAACTCTTTTTTCATCATAAAAATCCCTCCGAAAACTACTATACCACCATTGTAGCCTATTCTCTGCGATATGTATTGTCAAAACAAGAGCCAATTCGTCAATGGTGGACAACAAAAAAGACGAGGACCTTAATCCCCGTCTTCAACATATCATTATTATTCTGCGTTACGCATCTCATCTAGCACGCGGTTTACACGCTTTTCTAGCATTTTCATACCACTACCACCAGCTTGCATATGACGCAGCTGACCATCTTTATCGAACACAAAATATGCTGGAACATATTGGTTTTCAAAAGCATCTGTTAGCTTCATTTCACTATCTACAAAGATTGGTTGCACAATATCATGCTCTGCTGCTACTGCTTTAATTGTGTCTAAATCAGTATCTGCCTCAGAACGTGGCATATGTACTGCTACAACGTTTAATTCATCTTTATATTGATCGCGGAAATTGTTCACATCTGGCATTGCTTCTTTACATAAATGACAGCTTACTGACCAGAAGTGGATTAATGTTGGTTTTTTGCCTACTAATTCTGCTTTAGTTACTTCACCATTTAACCAAGTCGTTGCGCCAACTAATTCAGGCATTTGTTCACGAAGTTTCATAAAAATCCTCCTCTAAAAGATCGTTTATCTTCAAATATTTAGATAACGGTATAAAAACTCTTTCCCAAAACAAAAATTCAGTTAAAAGTCCCCACAAGCTTGTCGTGGGGACTTTTAATTTTTCGCATAATGATTCGACTCTATTTAGATTATAGAGTTGCTTGGCCTGGACGCCAGTTAGCTGGGCAAAGACCACCAGTTTGTAGTGCTTGAAGTACACGTAGTGTTTCATCAACATCACGGCCGATGTTGTTATCAAACACTGTTTGGTATTTTAATTCGCCTTCTGGGTTGATGATGAATAAACCACGTAATGCGATACCTTCTTCTTCAATTAATACACCATATTCTTTAGATACTTGATGGTTTGTATCAGCAGCTAATGGGTATTTTAATTCACCAAGACCATTTTGCGTACGGTCTGTGTTAATCCATGCTAAGTGTGTGTGGATTGTGTCAGTAGAAACACCGATTACTTCTGCATCTAAGTCTTCGAACTCGTCATAACGATCGCTCATTGCAGTGATTTCAGTTGGACATACAAATGTAAAGTCCATTGGATAGAAGAAAAGAACTGTCCATTTATCTTGTGCTTTAATATCTTCTAATGATACTTTACCAAACGATTTGTCTGAAAGTACTGCTTCCATTGTAAAGTCAGGTGCTTGTTTACCTACCATGCGTTCTGCCATAATAAATCCCTCCGAATAAATATGTAGTTTATATATTCCATTCGCACTAGCGAACTCGTCTTCTACGATAGCAGAGTAACCGCAGTTTTTCAAACAAGTAAACTCCGCCCGTTTGGATGATTAAAATGGATTGACAAAAATTCGTCAAATCCATAACTGGAATTATTGCTATTGTCTATCTACAAGCTATTTTTGACAATAATATTCTACTCTATTCAAAATTTTTCTCACTTTCATTTATACCCTATTTTTTAACATTTTACAGCTATTTTTTTCACGAAAAACGATTGCAAATTTTTTATTATTATGTATAATTGTAATGGTTTTAGTAAACTAAAAGTTTCGTTAAAGTAAACTTCATATTTCGAAAGTTTATCATTGCTAAACTTCTCTTAGGAGGGAAAAGATGCAAATAGGAGCAAAAATTAAAGCGCTTCGTTTAAAAAAAGGTCTTACCCAAGAGGAACTTGGAGAACGTACAGATTTAAGCAAAGGTTATATTTCCCAATTAGAACGTGATCTAAACTCACCTTCAATTGAAACATTATTTTCAATCTTAGAAGTATTAGGGTCAAGACCCAAAGACTTTTTTGATGATGAATCACCTGAACAGAAGGTTGTTTATACAGAGGAAGATCAATCTACCTATACAGATGAAGAAAAAAAATATGAAATTCAATGGCTGATTCCTACTTCGAATGAAAAAGAGATGGAACCCATTTTCTTAACCTTTGCAGCAGATGGCGAGTTTAAACAGTTTGAGCCTTCGCTTTCTGAAACATTTATTTATGTTGTTAAAGGGCGTATTCGTCTCGTTTTAGGGAATGAACAGTATATCGCAAGTGAAGGTAACGCACTTTATTATGACGCGACAGACCATCATCAGATTTTTAATGCACATGATGATGAAACAAAAATTTTACTTGTCGCAACAGATTCTTATTTATAGCTTAAGGAGGCGCATCCATGACAACCAATTCAATTATCCGCTTTGAAAATGTTTCAAAGTCATATAGCGACGGTACCGTCGTTTTAAAAAATATCAATTTGGAGCTTGAAAAAGGGAAATTTTATACACTCCTTGGTCCATCAGGTTGTGGTAAAACAACCATTTTACGAATTATTGCAGGATTTACGGAACCTACAACAGGAAATATATTTTTCCATGATAAAAAGATTAATGCAGTTCCTGCCAATGAACGTCAAGTTAATACTGTTTTTCAAGATTATGCGCTGTTCCCTCATTTAAATGTGTTTGAAAATGTCGCATTTGGCCTACGTATTAAAAAGCTTCCTGAAAAGGACATAAAAGAGCGTGTAGCTGAAGCCTTAAAGTTTGTCAATTTGGCAGGCTATGGTAACCGCGAAATATCTGAAATGTCTGGTGGACAACGACAACGAGTCGCGATTGCACGTGCCATTGTCAATGACCCTGAAGTAATTTTACTGGATGAGCCACTTTCAGCTTTAGACTTAAAGCTACGTACAGAAATGCAATATGAGCTACGTGAATTACAGCAACGTCTTGGTAAAACATTTGTCTTTGTTACACATGATCAAGAAGAAGCACTTGCCATGAGTGATGAAATTTTTGTCTTAAGTGAAGGACAAATTCAGCAGTCAGGTACACCAGTGGATATTTATGATGAACCGATTAACCGCTTTGTTGCTGACTTTATTGGTGAATCCAATATTGTACCCGGCGTGATGATTGAGGATTTCAAGGTTGAATTTGCTGGCAAAGTTTTTGAATGTGTCGACCAAGGGATGAAGCCAAATGAAAAAATAGACATTGTCATTCGACCAGAAGATTTAGAAATGACAACGATTGATAAAGGCAAACTTGTGGTAAAAGTGGATACACAATTATTCCGAGGGGTACATTATGAATTATCCACATACGATAAAGATGGTAATGAGTGGCTAGTCCATTCATTGAAGAAAGCAGAAGTAGGGACTGAGATTGGCTTAGACTTTGATCCTGAGGCGATTCACGTAATGCGCTTAAACGAAACAGAGGAAGAGTTTGATAAACGATTAGAATCGTATGGAGACGATGAAGATGCAAACTAAAACATCAAAATCAGCGTTATTTCCATATGTGTTATGGATTGCCTTTTTCGTTATCGCGCCAATTGCACTCGTTGTCTATTATTCCCTGCTTGATTTACATGGCAACTTTACGCTCGATAACTATAAAGCGTTCTTTTCTTCTGTTTACTTAAAGATGACTTTGAGCTCGTTTTGGTATGCATTTTTAATTACATTCTTTACACTATTAATTTCATACCCAACTGCTTATTTTTTAACGAAGACTAAGCATAAACAACTTTGGCTTCTACTTATTATTATTCCTTCATGGATTAATCTTTTGTTAAAAACATATGCCTTTATCGGCATCTTTGGGTTATACGGGCCTATTAATGCATTTATCGAAGTATTTGGCTTCGATCCAAAGCAAATGCTTTTTACCGATATTAGCTTTGTCTTTGTGTCGGTCTATATTTTTATTCCATTTATGATTTTACCGATTTTCAATTCTTTAGATCGTTTAAACCCAACGCTCATTTATGCAGCACGGGATTTGGGTGCTTCGGCTTTTACAACCTTCCGTCGTGTTGTTTTACCATTGACAATGGATGGCGTTAAATCTGGTATTCAAGTTGTCTTTATCCCTGCCCTATCCCTGTTCATGATTACTCGCTTAATTGCAGGGAACCGTGTCATTACTCTAGGCACAGCGATTGAACAGCAATTCCTTGTGACGCAAAACTGGGGTATGGGCTCCACTATTGCTGTATTCTTAATTTTATTCATGGTGATTATCATGCTAATTACGGGACAAAAGGATAAAGGAGGTCGCGTACGATGAACAAACTATCTGCTTCAGCCAAAGTCTATTTAACAATTGTTTTTATCGTTCTCTATGCTCCAATTTTCTATTTAATCTTTTACTCGTTTAATAGTGGCGGCTCCATGAATAATTTTGAATCCTTTACTTTGGAGCATTATCAAGCTGTTTTTGAAGATTCGCGTCTTCTTGTTATATTAATAAATACGGTCATCGTGGCATTACTTTCTGCTCTCATTTCTACTATTATTGGTACGCTAGGAGCAATTGGAATTGTGACGGTAAAGGATTCTAAAATGCGTAATACTTTATTATCCTTAAACAATGTCTTAATCGTCAGCCCAGACGTAATTATCGGGGCTAGCTTCTTAATTTTATTTACAATGGTAGGCATTAAACTGGGCTTTGCATCTGTTTTACTAGCCCATGTTGCATTTAGTGTACCGATTGTTGTATTAATGGTTTTACCAAAGCTACTAGAAATGAATAACTCATTAATCGATGCAGCATTAGATTTAGGGGCAACGAAAAAGGACGTTATGATGCGTGTCATTCTTCCTTATATTCAGCCAGGTATTTTTGCAGGCTTCTTCCTTGCCCTTACGTATTCATTAGATGATTTTGCCGTGACATTCTTTGTAACAGGTAATGGCTTTAGTACTTTATCCGTAGAAATTTATTCAATGGCCCGCGCAGGAATTTCTCTAACGGTGAATGCAATTTCTGGATTAGTATTCTTTGTTACGGTTTTAGTTGTTGTTGGTTATTATTTCATGACAAGTCGTACGAGTAAAAGAATGGAGGGGCATCGATGAAGTCACTAATTCAAGCTACCATCGCCATCCTTGTCGTTTCAGCCCTTTTATTCTATGCGGCTGATGCCTTAAGTGCGGGAGGCGGTAAAAGTGGAAAAGACACGTTAACCATCTTTAACTGGGGAGAATATATTGATCCTGATTTGTTAAAAGAATTTGAAAAAGAAACAGGCATTCATGTCATCTATGAAACATTCGATTCCAATGAAGCTATGATGACAAAGATTCAGCAAGGCGGAACAGCTTACGATATTGCTGTCCCTTCTGAATATATGATTGAGAAGATGAAGGAAGAAAAATTATTAATTCCTTTAGATAAAACGAAAATCCCTAATTTAAAAAATATTGACCCTTACTTTTTAGATTTACCATTCGATGCTAACAATAAATATTCTGTCCCTTATTTTTGGGGAACAGTAGGTATTGTCTACAATCCAAGCCTTGTTGGAGACTTAGACTTCTCCTCTTGGGACGATTTATGGGACCCTTCTTTAAAGCGAAAAGTCTTTTTAGTAGATGGTGCGCGTGAAGTCATTGGGATGGGCTTAAACAGTCTTGGCTATTCTCTGAATTCACTAGATGATCAGGAACTTCGTGAAGCTACTGACAAATTAATTACACTTGCACCAAATGTTAAAGCGATCATTGGAGATGAAATCACACCGTTAATGATCAATAATGAGGCAACTGTTGCCCTTACATGGTCTGGCCAAGCAGCTGATATGATGTATGAAAATGAAGAGTTAGACTTTGCTGTACCTGAGGAAGGCTCAAACTTATGGTTTGATAATATGGTCATCCCAAAAACATCAAAAAATATTGATGGTGCCCACGCCTTTATTAACTTCATGCTAAGTGCTGAATCAGGTGCTCAAAATGCTGATTTTGTAGGCTATTCTACTCCTAATATTGCCGCTATGGACTTAATGGACGAAGAAGTTGTTTCTGACGAACGCTACTATCCTTCTGAAGAACAACGCGATACATTAGAGGTCTACAAAAATTTAGGACCTGATTATTTAGGGAAATACAACGAATTATTTTTAGAATTTAAAATGAGTATCAGATAATTAAACTAGCGAATTGGTTTTCACACCAATTCGCTAGTTTTTTTCTCTGCTTATCTAACTGTTTATTAAACTAAGAACATTTTCAATCGACTATTTGCATTATTATATTTATAAAATATTTTATCTAAATTTTAATAGATTTTCACATTAGTGTATTTTTGATAGTCCATAACTTCTAACGCTCAACATCGCTACAATTTATAGCCATGCTTTATGCCATTACAGACAGACTCTCCAAATTTTTAATTCTCCCTTTATAAGAGAAGTCCCTCAATTGTTGTTGCTTTACTAATTTATCCTCCCATAGCTTCTTTTCCCTCAACTTTTATGACTAAAATGTATTATTTCATCATGCATAGGTGCGTGGATAAAAACTTTTGTGGAAAACCATTCTAAATATAGAACCAGTACTATAATCTTAACTATTAGCCAAGCAATAATTCTTTATGATAGACTGTACTATATTTGATTACAAAAAGGGGGTTCATTCGATGACCCAGCAGAAGTCCAATAAGGCGGCTTTGTATATTTTAATGTTTAATATGTTTATCGCAATGGGGAGTATTGGCATTATTATTCCTGTCATGCCAGAGTATTTAAAAATATTTGGTGCAGCAGGACAAGTTCTAGGTATGCTAATCGCAACGTTCGCCTTAGCTCAATTCGTATTTTCTCCTATTGCTGGGAATCTTTCAGATCAGTACGGACGAAAAAATTTAATTATTTTCGGTCTTATCGTAACAGGTCTTGCACAAATCGGATTTGGCCTTGCTACAGATGTATGGATGCTCTTTTTAGCACGATTTTTAGGTGGTCTAGGTTCCGCATTTGTTGCACCTCCTATTATGGCTTTTGTCGCTGACGTCACAACCTATGAAGAACGTGGGAAAGGTATGGGGATGTTGGGTGCCGCTATGTCTCTTGGCTTTATGATTGGACCTGGTATTGGTGGCTTTTTAGCAAAGGTAAGCTTACATTTCCCATTTTTCACAGCTGGAGCTGCAGCCATTGTAGCATCTATTTTATCTTACTTTTTATTACCTTCTACCAAACCAAACACTGCTCAACAGAAACAAAAGCAAGACAATCTGGCGAAGCAAATGGCTCGTTCCATACATATGCCTTATTTTGTTATGCTCATAATTATGCTGGTGTTCTCGTTTGGAATTGCAAATTTCCAAACGACATTGTCATTATTTGTGACAGAAAAGTTTAATTACACACCTGTAGATATAGCGATTATATTAGTTGTTGGTGGTGCTTTTGGAGTAGTAGTACAAATGTTTATTATTACACCACTGTTCAATCGTTATGGTGAAATGAAAGTAGTACTAGTAAATTTATTTATTGCATCCGTTGCTATTTTCTTAATATTATTTGTTTCTGGCTTTGCCCTTATTTTAGTTGTAGCAACAATTTTCTCTACAGCAACGACATTAATTCGTCCAGCTGTTAATACACTCATCTCAAAGCTTGCAGAGAAAGAGCAGGGATTTGCTGCGGGGTTGAATAATGCCTATATGAGCCTCGGAAATATGATTGGACCCGCTTTGGCAGGTTTATTATTTGACTGGAATATGAATAGTCCATATATTTTCGGTTCTATCATATTATTAGCCTGTTTCTTCCTTGCGCTCATCTGGACAGTGAAAAAAGCACCTCATTTAATGCATCCCGATACAAAATAGTCTGAAAAATCATTGACTATTTTTAGCAGTATGTTACATTATTGTTGATTCACAAAATTGAATGATTTTAACCACTAGGGGAGTCTTTAAAAGGCTGAGACGTATATGGTAATATACGGACCCTTTGAACCTGATCTAGTTCACACTAGCGGAGGGAAGTGGCGCTACTTGCTGTTGTCACTATACACACACAAGGCCGCTTCCTATTGTTTAAAGGGGGTGGCCTTTTTATTTTTCCTCACGAACTTTACCAAAAGGAGTGAACTTTATGTCAATTCGTAAATTAACAGTCATGGCTTTATTAGTAGCCGTTGCTGTTGCAGGCTCTACTTTCGTATCCATCCCAACAGGAATCGCACGTGCTTACCCCGTTCAGCATGCTATTAATGTGATAGGAGCCATTATACTTGGACCCGTACCAACAGTTATAGTTGCCTTTGTCACTGCCATCATTCGTATCCTTACTGGAACAGGCTCTCTACTAGCTATCCCTGGTAGTATCATCGGCGCGTTCTGTGCTGCCCTTGCCTATAAATATAGCAATAAAATGTGGTTAGCTGGTATCGGAGAAGTTATCGGAACGGGCATTCTGGCTTCACTGATTGCCGTCCCTTATGCAAAATTATTCATGGGAACATCTGTAGCAGCATTCTTCTTCCTACCAGCCTTTTTAACATCAAGTACGATCGGTGCTATTTTAGGTGTAATGGTTGCGAGTAGCTTGCGTAAAACAGAGCTAGTAAAGAGGTTTAATTCTTCTCTTTATTGAGAGAAATTGAATTATGAGCATTCATTGAGCTGGGGTAGTCCAATTTGGATCGCTTTTCTTCTAATTATGAGCGGCTGTGGCTCTACTTAGAGCGTTTTTCTTCTCTTTATGAGCAAAGAGCCTACTTTTTAGATAATTCTTACCCTCTTTACAAAGGGGATAACTCTCTATTTCAAGGAATATAAAAAGCAGTGCAAAACTATTCGAGTTTGCACTGCTTCCTCTATATTTAAGATCGTTTTTTCATGCCTTTTAACAACTGTGCTACATTCGTGTCTTCTGGTATAGTTTTTTCCTCAACCAGCGGCTCTTTTTTCTTCGCATTCGTTAGGAAATTCCAACCAAAACGTCTTATGGTAATATCAATAAAGAAAAGAAGCATACTCGCTAAGAGTAGCCATGTGGCAATATTTTGCCGATCTGCTCCTTTTGTCGTAAAGTCACGGAAGACATCTTGTGGTTCCTTTAAAACAGTGCCTCCTGTTCGTTGAGTTAACTCTTCTATCAGTTGGTTATTTACAGGGAGTAGTTCGTATTCAGCACTATAAGGAACACTTAGCCCTGCCTGATAAATGGCCTGCTTTTCATCTGCTATACGGAGGAAAATTAATCCAGGTTCAGCTTGTACTACAGCTCGAACTTGAGATGCGGAAATGGTTTCAAGTTTTGTTTCTAGCTCCTCCCCTGCTTCATTTACCGCTACAATATCTAAAAATGCGGCTTCATTTGTAGGGTCTGTAATCATAAAGGAACCATCTGCTTCCAATCTTACATCATAGGCTACATCATTGTAGCTTGGTAGCATTTGAGAAATAAGTGTTTGCCAAAATGCTCCCCAATTCTGCCATCTTGCCCAATCTCCAGTCCATTTACCCGTTGAATCAGATGTAAAGGCAAATGTTTTACCAAGACCATATTGCCACTGCGCTAACACAGGATCTTCTTTCTCGCTTTCTGCTACAACAGTAGCCCCCTGTTTTGCCGTTGTCCCAATATATGCATTCATTTGTGGGACACCATTAGCAAACAGTGAGTTCCATCCTGCTGCATTATAAATTGCCGGATAGAATGGATTGTCCTCAATATAGGTGCGGGAAATCATAGCTGTTTCTCGAGATAAAATAGAAGGAATGGTTTGCTCATCTATCACATCATAGAAACGTCCACTGCCCATGTCACTAAGCGCTTCTAATAAGTTCGCATCGGCATCTTGTCCAATCGCTACTGTCGATAAGGTTATACCCTCTTCTTTCCCTTCACCAATTAAATCCTCATAGTTCCCTGCCTGTGACTGCCCATCTGTTAAGAGGATAATATGCTTACGTTGGAGCTTTAAATCAGCAAGGTTCTCGTAGGCTTTAGCTAATGAACTATAGATTTCTGTTCCCCCACCAGGTGTTACTGATAAAATAGTATCCACAGCCTCTTCTTTACTGTTAAGAGGCCCTGTCTCTATAATCTCCCAAGGACGATCATCAAAGGCGATGAATCCTAATGTATCCTCGTCTCGCAACATCTCAACAGAACGTGCCGCTGCTTCCTTAGCAAGCTCAAGCTTCGAGCCTTGCATACTGCCAGAACGGTCAAGTACAATCACTAATCCTAAGGAAGGTAATTGCTCTTTGCCCTTAATTTCCATTTCCACTGGCAATAAGGTTTCAATCGGTGTTTTAAAATAGCCGCCTAGACCAAAACTATTTTCTCCACCCACCATTGTAAAACCAACTCCAAAGTTTTTGACTGCTTGCTCAATAACACTCATTTTTGCTTCACCCACTAAATGACCTGGTACATTGTCGAAAACGATAGCATTATATTGCAAATAGCTGGACAGTTCATTTGGTAAACTTTTAGGTGCTACAACATCATAGGCAATGGATTGACTACCAAGTGCTGCTGCGATGGGTGAAGCTGTTTCATAACCATTAACGATTAATAAATGTGGTTCACTTTGAACCATTGTGACACTAGTTAACTTATTGTTTTCAAAAATGGCATCCTGACCAACTTGAACAACGGCTTCATATTTTACAAGTCCTTCAGCTGTTGCTGCATGTTTATAGGTAAACACATTCGTGCCTTCAGTCAGCTCCACTGCCTCTCGATGAATAAGCTCATCATTTTCATATAGTAATAGCTCGCCTTGGCCTGCTGATGTTGCATGTATGTCAGTCACTAATTGTTGTTGCTCTCCAACGTAAGCAACTTGAGGAGATACAAAGCTTTTTAGTGATACATCATTGACAACTGGTTGACTAAAAGGCTTAATATCCACACTAATATTAGAGCCTTTCAACTTCGTAGCAAATTCTAAAGCATCGCCCTTTGTCTCATTACCATCTGTTAAAAGCACAAGACGAGTTGCTTTTTTAGGATCTATAATCCCTGAAGCAAGCTGTAGACTTTGTTCTATATTTGTTTGATCGGTAGCTTTAATTTCAGTTAGTTTCGGTACTTCCTTTAATGTTTTAGATAAAATGGCTTCTGTTTGTAAAGTAGAGGAAAATGAATAAATGCCCGCAAGCTGTGGTTCTTTTTTTGATTGGAGGCTCTCCTGTATAAACTGAACCATTTCATCTTCCGTACCATTCATAGAAGCAGAACGGTCTACTAAATAAACAATTTGTTCTTCTTTTATTGGTAATAATAGATATGGACCTGCGAGTGCAAAAACTAAACAGCCTGCTGCCGCTATGCGAATAGTAAGTACAACAATATGACTTCTTTTAAGTCGCTGCCGCTCATGAAAGTATGTCCATCCAAAATACAAGAATAATGGAAGGAGTAACAACAATACTAACGGCATATCAATTCGTAAATCCACGACGTCGTTGCACCTCCCACTCTGAAACAAGCAATAGTAAAATAATTACAATTAGCCAAGGCACGAAAGAGGTCATCGACACTTCTTCCTTTCCATTGTCTGAAATATCACCTAATGTAAAACTTGTTCCTTGTTCAATGACACGTTCTTGGGCTTGCAATTGCACAATCAATTGTTTTTCCTCATTATTTGAGCGTACCATATAAATGCCTGGCTGTTTGGGCGCAGTTAGCATCCCCTTCGTAACAGACGAAAGAAACTCGTCTTCTTGCGAATAAACATTCCAGTCTCCTTGCGCTAAAGCAACTGCACGTTGTTCATTGGGTGAAAAAATCCCAAGTGACCCAACTGATTCTGTTAGCTGCTGCTCTGTACTCCATAGAAATAGTGGGAATGATGGATGTAAAGGCCAATCTGTATCAGCAATATCGGCTAAAACAACGATATCTCCTTTAGGGGAGCGTTGGATGAACGGCTCTTCTCCAACAGAAGCAATCGTTTCATAGTCCGCAAAGCCAGGATAAACAGCACTAACATAAACATTCTTTAGTTCACTAAAGGCAAATAATGCATCACTTCTAGTGCTTACCGTCCCATTCGCATCTACTTTTTCTGCATCATCACGACCAAATAATACGAGGGGATTGTCCATCTTTTCCAATAAGGCTGATTGGTTTGTGACTATGGTAGCATCTTGATTGTCAGCTACTTGCAAGGAAGGGACGATTTTTACGCCACTACTAACTGTTTGAAAACCTTTTTGTATCAGTTGATGCAAGCCTTGATCAACAATAATTTTTGACGTAGTCGTTTGTAGTAAAACTGTTTGTTGATTGTCTATATCATAATCATCTTTTGCATCAATAATAGCTGTCATGGATTTTGCTAAAGGCAAATCTTTAAATGTTTTCGTAATGGCTTCATTTGGAGGCACAACGACACTTTCTGCTACCAGCTCCTCACCCTCTGCATTATTCAATGCGAGTGTTACCTTTTGCTCGGTATTTGTATCATTATGGAGCTGTACAAGTGCCAGCGTAGCTTGTCCATCTGTCGTAGCAGCAAAGCGGGTGATAGCGATATTTGTTAAGTCTTTTGTAGCACCTCTTACTAGCCATTTCACAGAATCCTTGTCCATCGGTAATTGCTTTTTATCAAGTGTATCTGTAAAAACATAGATAGAAGTCGGTGTGTCGCCCACAAATGCCTGTGCTACATCCAGCGCCTTATTCATTTCAGCAGTTTCATAGGTTACTTGTAAATCTTGAATAGCTTTTTTTATTTCACTCGTGTTTGTTTCTTGCTGTAAAACAGCTTTTGGTGCAGCACCAGTTGTAATTAATGTGACAGGTCGACCATTCAATTCATTCATCAAGTTCAGCATTTCCTGTTTATGAGCGTCAAAGGTTGATTGCTCTTTACCTGCCAGCATTGTGGCTGAAGTATCTACAATAAATATGGTTTGTGCACCAACAATGGTTGATTTTTTTATATAAGGATTCATCAATGCCAAAACAAGTAGCAGTAAAGCAAGAAGCTGTAAATATAGTAGGGCATTTTTTTGTAAATGCTTTAAATAAGGCGATACTCGCGTTTCCTGCATAATCTCCGACCAAAAAAGCGTCGAAGAAACTGTTTGATCTGTATATTTTTTTCGAAAGAAATAATAAAGTAGGACAATGACCGGGATGATGGCCGTCCAGCTAAATATAATTTGACTAAAGCCCAATACGGCTCACCTCACCTAATCCAATGTGCTTTTAATAATTGCTGGAAGATCGCATGTTGCAATCCATCTTCCACTTTCAATTGTAATTTTCGAACACCAAAGCGACGGCAAATGGCTTCAAATTCTTCTTCATGTAGTATGCGTCTTGCATGGTAGGACTCTAATACTTTAGAGGACATCGTCACATTCACATCATTACCTGTTTCACGATCAAGGAGACGTACATCACCCGAATAATTTGGTGACAGTTCTTCTTGCGTTACAATTTGCAAAATGCGAACATCTCCAGCATAGCGTGGTATCCTTTTTAATAGCTGTTCCCATTCCTCAATTGGCTCTAATCCATCTGTAACAATGAATAATACGGTACTATCTTTAGGTAAAGCTTTAAGTGCATCCTTGGCAAAACGATTAGAGTAATTAGCTTCCTCTATATCTGTTACTAGCTGTAAAAAAGCTCGGCGATACATGGTACCCTTCCGTCGAAATGGTGGCTTCACTTCATCTTGGACAAAAGAAAAGGATAGACGATCATCTCGACCTAATACCATCAGACCGAGGGAGGCCACAATTTGACGAGCAAATAACCACTTAGCATGTTGCCCCATTGATTTGGTAGCATCTAGTAGAATATGTACACGCATCTCTTGCTCATCTAAAAACCTTTTAATAAAGTATTTATCTGTACGAGCAAAGACGTTCCAATCCACTTGGCGTACATCATCTCCTAAATGGTATTCTCGAAAATCCGAGAAATCAAGGGATGCCCCGAAGCGTTGAGAACGGTGCGAGCCCTTATGTTGCCCGCGTAGTTTGGAGGCCGTCGCTACTTGAAAGCGACTGATTTTCGCTAACCAGTCTTCGGGCAATAAGTATTTTGCTGTCACTTGCTAATACCTTGCTGAACTTTTTCTAAAATAACATCAATCACATCGTCTGCTGTTTTTCCTGAAGCCTCCCCTTCATAATTCAACAGCATGCGATGACGTAAAACAGGTTTAGCAACAGATTTAATATCCGCTACAGAAACATGAAAACGACCATTCATTAAAGCTCTTGCCTTTGCCAATTTGATTAAGCTCTGCAAACCACGTGGACCACTGCCATACATTGCATATTGTTTAACCTCATCAAGCGCATCTGTTCTCTCAGGATGCGTAGCCACTACTAGATCAGTTGCATACTCTAGCATTTCATCAGCAACCATCACTTCCTTTACCATTTGCTGAGCTTGAATGAGAGCATCCGTATCCATCTGTTTCTGTAAACCAATTTCCTGGGCACCTGTCGTTCGCTTCATAATTTCCATAAGTTCGCTTTTTTCTGGATAGGGTACAAGAATTTTACAAAGGAAACGGTCCATCTGTGCTTCTGGTAATGGGTATGTTCCTTCCATTTCAATAGGGTTTTGAGTTGCCAGCACGAAAAATGGTCTCGCCATTTTTTTTGTATCCCCTAATATGGTTACCGTTTTTTCTCCCATTGCTTCCAACAAGGCACTTTGGGTTTTGGGTGTTGCGCGATTTATCTCATCAGCCAATACCATTTGACTAAAGATTGGCCCAGGTTGAAAGGTAAATTGCTGCTTCCCATCGGGTGTACGTTCAATCATGCTCGTACCTGTTATATCTGCTGGCATAAGATCTGGTGTAAATTGAATACGTGAAAACGACAGATCCAGTACCTCTGAAATGGTACGAATTAACATCGTTTTTCCTAAACCAGGTAAACCTTCTAACAATGCATGACCATCCGCTAATACTGCATACAGGGTATAATCAATTGCTTCTTCCTGTCCAACAATGAAGCGATGGATTTCTTCTTTAACTTGTTGTAATTTCGTACTCATATCTACATACTGTTGCTCTGTAAAGGCCATTTCTTTTCCTCCTACTGCGACTCAATTGACGTGAAATAAGATTGCACGACATTTTGTAAATCCTTCGGTAATTGTAAGCGCTCTGAACTCTCTAAATAGCTGTCTTTATAAGAGCCAATTACTTCTTCATAAGGTCGAATAGAACCTTTTGTTATCGGACCATTTCCTTGTTGCTCAGATACATGGGAACCATCTCCTAATGCGCCACCATCTACTGATGTCTCACTTGCCCCACCTATTCGATTCGGTGTCGTTAGCAAATTCCGACCGCCTTGGCCACTTCCTGCTCCTTGACCACCTTGTCCCTGTCCTTGGCCTTGGCCCTGTCCTTGACCTTGGCCCTGTCCTTGGCCTTGTCCCTGTCCTTGGCCTTGTCCCTGTCCTTGGCCCTGTCCTTGGCCTTGGCCTTGGCCCTGTCCTTGGCCTTGGCCCTGTCCATTGCTCTGGCTACTACCATTTTGCTGTTGAGAACCACTTTGAGCATTATTTTGACTAGCCTGGCTTTGTTGATTACTAGGTTGGGAATTACCAGATGACTGTTGACTGTTTTGATTGTGGCTGCTGGCATTATTGGCACTCGCAATTGCATTTTGTAAGGAGTTACTTGCTGGTTTACCAAGTTTACTCATAGCAGTTTGTGTGGCATTTGCATTTTCTGTGAGCCCTTGCTGCATTTGGGCAAGCTCTTTTAGCTGCTCAACCTCTTCCTTCGATAATCCTTGGCCTTTTGTTGTGCCATCTTGACTAGCCGTTTGTTTATCCTTTAATTGCTGCTCCTTTAATGCTAGCTCCTTTTGCTTTTTGACAACTTCTCGTAAAGCTTCTTCTGCTGTTTCAGCCTCTTTTAAAGTATTTTGAAGTTCTTGCAATTGCTCCTTTACTTCTTTTGTTTCCGCCTTCTTCTCTAATTCAGCAACTTCCTTCTTCATATCTTCGATAACTGCTTGCTCCTTTTCAACCTCTATTGCTTCAATTTGCGTAGCTGCTGGGAACATATAAAGAATGGCTAGTACAACTGTTGTAATAAATAATCCGATAAACGCCTTTGGACGAAATAGATTTTTCTTTCGAGCCTTAAAGTCTGCGAAAGCTTTTTCAGCATTTTGGATAGCTTTCGATAATAATGATTGAACAAGAGGATCCTGATCATCTTTAAATGATAAAGCTGTCACTAATTCATTATGTGAGAAATAATGATCCAGTTTGTGCAATGCCTCTTTCTCTTTGACCCGTTTCCACCAAATATAAGCAATGGTTGCAATAATAACGGTAATAAAGGCTCCTAATGCTATTTGGCGATAATATGGCCAGACAAATAGTCGGGAAATAAGTACGAGAGAAGCACTCGAAAGCAATGCCAAAAACAAACCGTATTGTGCAATGGGAATGCTTCTTTCAAGAGTTAATCTCGATTTTGCACGCTGAATATATTTTCGTAATTGCTTACGACGCTCCATACCAATTCCTCCTCATCGGTTACTTTTCATGTTGGCACGCAATTTTTTAATCGCAATCGTTAAACAAAGCACAATAATGAATACATAAGCAATTAAATAAGTAATCCATACTGGTAGTTCTACACCCGAAAGCTCTGCTAATGCATCCCCCATCTCTGGAGAAATAAGTGTCAGCATCAAGGCACCTGGATTAATAGATGCCCAGAAATAGGTCATAAAGGAGGCACCTGTTCCAATGGCATTGCCCATTTGATGAAAGGCCATTGTTAAAAAGAAGAAGAATGCTGTAATACCTCCTAAGAAAATGATTGAGCCGTATGTGGCAATCATGGCAACAATAGTCCTCTTAGTAATCGTAGAAAACATCACGCCTATACTACCTATTGCTACTACAGTGACTAAATAAAATAAAAATATAGAAATAAGCTGTGAAGGCGACACACCACCGAATAGAAACACTAGACTGTAAAGTGGTAATCCCGCTACCAGCATCAATACTAGAAATGCTACGGAGGATAGTAATTTTCCAATAACAATTTGTGTAGAACTTTGTGTCGTTGTTAATAAAATATTTAATGTTTGCTTTTCGCGCTCACTACTGATAGCACCTGCAGTCAAACTTGGTGTAATGAAAAGAACTAATGCCATTTGCAAGATGGTTAGCACAGCAAACATAATAAAGCTTGTCTCTGGTCTAAAGAAGCCTCTGCCAGTAAATTCAGTTGTAAGCAATAAAAACCCTGCAATGAAAATACACAGTACAGCTAAATAAAACATTAAACCTGAAAAGCTTTTAAAAGAACGGAAGCGTAACTTCAATTCTTTAACAAGTACTGGATTATAAAATCTTTCCATCATTGATTGTCCGCTCCCTTCGTAATCGCCATAAAGACATCCTCTAAATCCTTCTCTTCTTCACTTAATGCATAGATTGGTAAATCTGTAAGCATAGCTTTTTTTAGCAATGCCACCTGCTCAGCATCTGTTCCTCGATAGTTAAAGGCTATTTCTAAACGATTTTCAATGACATCAATTGATGAAATATGAGGATCTTCCTCTAAAAACGCTCGTACTGCATCCAATTGATCTGTCACTTTCAACACAATACGCTTTTCTCCTTGTAGCTGGGCCTGAATCGCGGCTACATTTCCATGTGCAATTAATTTACCATTATCAATAACACCGATTTCATCACACATCTCAGCAAGTTCAGGTAAAATATGCGACGAAATTAAAATTGTTTTTCCCATAGACTTTAAATTCCGTAAAATATCTCGCATTTCCACACGAGCACGCGGATCTAGTCCTGATGCAGGTTCATCTAGAATCAGTACCTTTGGATCATGGATGAGTGCACGAGCTAAACATAAGCGTTGCTTCATACCACGTGATAATAAATCAACATATTCATAGCGTTTACTTGTTAAATTCACTAGTTCTAATAGTTGTGGAATTAACACTTGACGCTCTGCTAATTGGATACCGTAGCTCGCTCCATAAAAATCTAAATATTCATCTACTTTTAACTGATCATAAACACCAAAGAAATCGGGCATATAACCAATTTGCTTTCGAACTTCTTTTGGTTCCTTCACAACACTTTTGCCATTTATCAGAGCATCTCCTGAAGTCGGTGACAATAGTGTAGCTAAAATAGAGAATGTCGTTGATTTCCCTGCTCCATTTGCGCCAACAAATCCAAATACAACGCCTTCTTCTAAAGATAAATTTAAATGATCTAATGCTGTAAAGGAGCCGTATCGTTTTGTTAAATCACGAATTTCAATCATTATTTTGCCACTCCTTTCAGCTCTATGTCTGGTAACTTCGTTTGTTCTCCTGATGGATCGGGACCATATTTGATTTCAATTCGAAGCTCTCCATCTTGATTAAAGTATGTTGAAACCTTGTCTGTAAACACTTGCTTTGTATCGACTAAAGGCTCATATATATTCGTTTCATTATTCCAAATGGATAGCTGCATACGTGAAACATCCTTATTAGAAATTGTCAGCTCATTAAGTGATTCAACGGCATCCATGAATTGATCTGGCATGGTCATCGTTACTTCGTACAACCCTTCAGATAGGTACCATTTATTCAATTCTTCCTCGATCTTTTCATAATAGCCATTTGCTGATAGTGGCTCTACTGAATACGAGAAGTTATTACGCTTCATTGTAAATGGACCTGTTAGCTCAACTTTTCCTTTAAATGGTTGAACAAGCATCGTAATCGGTGACATATTGGCACTTGTTTCTAATTCAACACCTACCACAGCTTGATCTGTCCAAGCTGTAAGTATTGGCTGGTTATCCTTTTCGACAAGCGGCAATGCTAAAGTTTTCATTCGTTCAATCCGCATTGGGTTTACCTCATCCTTTTTCGATGGGTAACTATAATTATAATTATTGAAAATAGATGGTTTTTGAAGAACCGTTGTTTTCAGTTCCTTATTTACCTGTAATGTTCCATTTGCTTCAATATCACCTAGTTTTACTTCTTTCACACCAGAGATTAATGTGACATCTTTTAATGCAAACGGGAAATTATTTTTAACTGTTCCTGTTAGTTTTTCATTTTTCAGTGTTATATCTATATCCATCTTCCCGATATTTTGTGCTGATGTTTTTCCACCAAAGGATTGCACAGACCAGTAGCTTAAATCACGTAATGTTAGTGTTGAACCGCTAGCATTTTCTTTTATATAAGAAGATTCATGTAATGGTCCCATCGTGCCTGTGAAGTTATTATAATTTCTTAATGCAACAGCAGTTGTATTTTGGTCAGCATTGACCACAAAGTCCCCACTGCGATTCGTTAGAATGGACTCTACATAATAGCCATTTACACTATTGTCTTCATTTACTTTATAGAATGCAGATTGTTGAACTTGTGGCTGAACAATACGATCCTTCGCTCCGACAATAAAGAGAACAATGGAAAGAACAACAGAGATGGACGGTATTATCCACCATGCATGCTCACGCTTGTCCGCTTTTTTCAAGACAAAATAAAGAATTGGCCCGATTATTAAAATATAAAGAATAATGACAATTAGCATATAGCTCACTGATACTTCGAATGATGGAAATAGTTCATTAATGTTACGAAGTTCATAAGATATTTGATCGAGAGGAGATTGTCCCTGTCTCATCATTCCTTGCTGTGAAATACTTTGAATATTTATCACTTTGGCTAAAAGTGCTCCGTAGCCGTCCATAGAAGCAAGTGGTTGATCACCTAAAGAGAAGGTTGTTTGAATCACTTCCCCGCTACCCACTTTTTTCTTTGCTGCTAACACTTCATTATTTTCTGTTAATACAGGTAAACTTCCTTCACTACTAGTAGCTGAGTATACTGAAATCGGCTGTGTAAAAATGCCGCCTCCTGACAATTTAGTTAAAGCTTCTGCAGAAATCGCAGTCATTTCTTGTGATAATGACAAAGGTAAATACTCTTTAAAAACCCCTGCTGTAGCATTAATTTGGTCAGCAGCACCTAGAAGTAAGGTACCACCATCCTGTACCCATTTTAGTAATGCTTCTTGTTGTTTCGGTGTTAAATCAGCAATAGCCACTTCATCTACAACAATGACATTGGCCATCGCAAGTCCCTGCGAATCTTCTGGAAGTGTATAATCTTTTAATTGATTGATATTAAATACTTCCACATTACTTTGAGCTACAAATGTTGATAAACGTAATAGTGCAGAAAGACGATCACTTTTATCTGTTAATGTATAAATGAATGTTGATGAGGGGTCTAAAAAATTTGATTGCAGACGTTTAGTTCCCTTATAGGCAATCTTTTTTCCTTTTTCAATGCTTCCCTCATAAAAAGCAAATAAATCGGTGTCCGAATAACTATAGTCAGCTAAACCATCAAGATAGAAAGTAAATGTCTTTTCTTCCCCTGCTGCTATATCAATTGGAACGACAAGTGCTGAAGCTGCCTCATAAGAATTTGATGAATTAATCGCCATATCTCCTGAGAAGTCAGCTCCATTATTTTTCACTGTAACTTGGAGTGGTACTACTGATTGATATTTCGCTTTACCAGAAACACCCGCTGTTGCTTTCACTTCTAGCGTAGCAGCAGCACTTGCCTGAGTTGTAGGCAAGATAAAGCTCATTACCAGCATGACTAGTAAGGTCAGTGCCGTCCATTTTGTCTTTTTCAAAAGCTCAACCCCTTTTTATGTAAATAGATGGTTACATAATTATACGATTTATATTGCATTTTGTTCCATTTCTTATGTTATCTTCATTAATATTCATAAACTCTTAAGAATTCTACAATGCAAAAAGGCAACTCCAAAACAACCTGGAGCTGCCTGATTTTCTATTTAGTATAATCAAACAAACACCGTGCATGATCCTGCACTACTTCCACAAACGCCTCTACTTGTCTTAATTCAAAAGAGGATTCATAACCAATTAGCCAAGTATCGCGTGTAAGACCAAACTCTTTTTCATCATTTGATAGAGGGATTTTGTGAATGGCATCGTGGTCATTTAATGTAATAGAAGGCAAGATCGCATAACCGATACCATTTAATGCCATTTGCTTGCAAATTTCAATTTGATCCACTAAAATTTGTTTTCTTGGATTCGAGGCAAAATGCTGCTGCCACCATTGCTGAATTTCTTGATAATAGTTGGAATCACTCTTATATTGAATAAATGGACGGTCTGTTTTTAACACATCTTCAATTGTTTTAACCTCTTTGTCCACTAAATAAAGAGTATCTCTGAAAAGGTGGATCTTTTCTCCTTTCCAGTCAACTTGGCCTCGTACAATGCCTACATGGGCCTCTCCCTCGTAAAGAGCCTTCACAATTTCAGAACTCCAGCCCGTCATCAGTGATATTTTAGCCTCTGGATATTTTGACACAAAATCCTGCAAGATTTTTGGTAGCCAGTTCTGACCAACAATGGAAGCACAAGCAATTTTCAATGTCCCGTTTACCTTTGTCGTTAAGGATTGAATCGTTTCAAATATTTCTTCCTTTTTGGCTAGCATTTCCTTTGCATAAGCAATAACTTGTTCACCAGCAGGTGTTGCTGTTAAACCTTTTTGTGAACGAATAAATAATTGTGCACCCCAGTCTTTCTCAATCGTTTGCAATCGTTGTGAAAGGGCTGGTTGGGATAAAAATAGACGTTCTGCTGCTTTCCGCATATTGCGTTCTTCAGCTAAGATTTTTAAAATTTCTGCCTCTGTTGCCATCAATCTGTAAACCTCCAATACAAGCAAAGAGGGCCTCATGATTTTCATCTGAGTTCCCTCTTAAGCTACTACTCTTTTTGATAAATATATTTTTTCAATTGCTTTAAAATAACACGTCTTGTTAATATCCCTGCGAATGTACCATCTTCGTCCACTACACATAAAAAGGCGTGGTTAATAACTAAATCCAAAGCACGCTGGAAAGTATCCGTCAGCTTCAATACAGCGATCTCTTTTTCCATAATAGAGTCAACCTTAATATCAGGTAGCTTTTCATATTCAATATGCTCAAGTCCAAGAATCGATTCGGTAATCATTTTCATGCTAAGTAAACCTTGAAGTCGATATTTCAAATCTAATACAGGTATGGACGAGTACCCTGTACGTGTTAGTACAAGGAGTGCATGTTCCGCACTATTTCCACTTTGTACATGCGCAACTTTTTCAGAGGAAATGATAAAATCACTAATTGGCATTGCTAATAAGTCTTTGCTGTTAGTTGAAATCATGAACTTCTTCTCCTTTTCTGTCCTCACTGTGTAGAACAGTCCTTCTCTTTCATCATATCACAACTTTTCTATGTATGACCATGACCAGGCCGAGAAGAGTTTTCATGAACAATGAATTATTTTAGCCTTTACAGCAAAAACTTAGAATATCTTCATCCAGTCAAGTTTTTCGTGACCGAATGAAGATGGTTCTTAACTAATAGCCAGCCTTACTCCAGTAGTAAAAAATCATGATCCCTAAAAAAAGTAAAAAAATTGCATAGACCCAAACAATTGGGTTCAACATCGTTGCATATTCTTCAACTGTTTCTGAAATAGGGGTATCATTTTCAGATTTCCGTTCAGAAGTCATTTTAGCTATTTTTAACGTATAAACAAACGAAATAGCAGAAATGATCACAATGGCAATAATTGCTGGTATTAACCACATACCCATCGGCAAAACTCCTTTCTTTACCCTTAGTATGCGTCAACCCAGCTATTCGTTATGCAAAGATTTTTAGAATGGATATTGATTGAGCCACTGCCCACCATCCAAAGTTACACATTCTCCATTCATATAACTTGCTTTATTAGACATCATAAATGTAGCTAAATCAGCAATTTCTTCTGGTGTTCCTATACGGCCTAGTGGAACAGAATCTAGTGTACGAGCTGCCGCTGCTTCTGATTCCCAAAGCTTATCGGCTCCACCAGTACGCTCGATCGGACCTGGTGCAATAGCATTAACCCGAATCCCATACTGTTTCCCCCACTCAACAGCTAGCGTTCTCGTCAATGATAGTACCCCTGCTTTTGCTGCAGCTGAATGGATCACACCTGCTCCTGCATTCCAAGCATACGTCGCTACCATATTTAATATAGACCCTTTGATCTTATTCTCAATCCAATACTTGCCTACTGCTGAAGAGCAATAGAATGTACCATTTAATACAATATCTACAACAGCCTTCCAGCCATTCGGTGATAAATCCTCTGCACGTACAATAAAGTTACCCGCTGCATTATTCACAAGCCCATCCACTTGACCAAATTTTTCAATAGCAAATTCGAGCATAGCCTCAGCATGCTCAGGTACACGTACATCCATTTGGAATGTCTCAATAGAGGGACCAGCCTCCGTTATAAATTTCTTTGCCTCTGCTAATCGTTCTTCGTTACGACCTGTTATGACAACATTAGCTCCCTCAGTTACGAACTGCTTTGCCATATACAGCCCCATACCACTTGATCCACCCGTAATAATAATCGTCTTCCCTTGCAACATTCCATTTCCCCCTTTGTTAAAAATGAATGGTGATTCACTAAAAGTTTACTATATATTCTCGAATATGTCATATTAATTCTATAGAATGCGAGTTTATTTTCTGAAAAAATATAAAAGAGCCATTCATTCAATGAATAGCTCTCCAATATCATTAAAACTCATACGTATAGGCAATTTTATATAGCTCCATTAACTCTTCTAAAGTTGGTATCTTCGGATTGTTACCAGGACTCCCACTTGCAAGTGCATCCTCAGCCATTTTAGGAATGGCCTGATAATAAGCATGCTCCTCGATTCCCCACTGCTTTAAATTGCCAATTTTCATATACTTACACATATCTTTAATGGACGTAATAGCAAGCTGAGCAAGTTCCTCTTGCGATAGACGTTCTTTTGTTTTATTAAAAAATTGTCCTAAATCTGCCAATCGATCTATACAAGCGTCTTTTGAATAATCTAGTACAGCTGGTAAAAGCATCGCATTGGAGATGCCATGCGGTACGTGGAAAAGTGCCCCAATCGGACGGGACATTCCATGTACAAGGGCAACAGAAGCATTAGAAAATGACAGCCCTGCCTGCATCGAACCCAATGACATCGCTTCCCTAGCATCAACATCATCTCCATATTCATAAACCCTTATGATGTTATTCACAATTAATTCCATAGCAGATAAGGCGAGCACATTCGAATAAGGATGAGCTAAACGTGATAAATAGCTCTCAATGGCATGGCTCAATGCATCTATTCCAGTTGCTGCGGTAATTGCTGGAGGTGAGGTAATGGTTAAAATAGGATCAACAATCGCTATAGTGGGCATAAAAGCTGGTTGCTTAATCATCATTTTCACATCACTTTTTGTATTGGTAATAACAGTGGCATCTGTTGCTTCAGAGCCTGTACCTGCTGTTGTTGGTATCGCAATGTGTGGAATAGGTGCTTCAGCTGCAACCTTTGCCATTTTCATATAATCTCCTATGTAGCCGCCATTTGTAGCCACTACTGCAATCGCCTTCGCCGTATCAATACAGCTACCACCACCAACAGAAATAATGATATCACAGTTTTCTTTCTGCAAAAGCTGCAATCCCTCTGTTACATACGTATCATCTGGCTCGGTTGTCACCCCTATATATGAAACGACGTCTATCCCTTGGGTCTTTAACAGTGTATGGCATTTCTTGATAAAGCCTAAACTGTCCATAATTGGATCACTAATAATTAATGCCTTTGAACCTAGTTTTTTCGCATACTCTCCCACTTCTTCAAATGAATCTCGACCATATACAATCGTTCCTGGTGAATGGACAGTAAAGATGGTTTTTGTTTGAATCATATTTTCCCTCCTAAGCTATTGAGCTGTATAGCCACCATCTAATAGAATGGCCTGGCCGGTTAACCCCTTTGCTACATCACTTGCTAAATATAAAGCAAGTCCTGTAATTTCAGAGACATCAAGTAAACGTTTTTGCGGTACAAGTGGATATAACACTTGTTCAAGAACTTCTTCCACTTGAATACCCCGTGTCTGTGCTAAATCCATAAACTGATTACGTACTAATTCCGTGTCAACATACCCTGGACAAATAGCATTTACCGTAATTCCCTCTGTCGCCACCTCTAGTGCCGTTACCTTAGTAAGCCCAATCACACCATGCTTTGCTGCATTATATCCCGCCTTCCCAGCAAACCCAATGACGCCATTGATGGAGGCCATATTGATAATACGACCAAATTGATTTTTCTTCATATGTGGTAACGCATACTTCATCGCCACAAAGGGAGCAACGACCATCACTTTTTGCATTGACTCAAAAATTTCTGTCTTAAAATCCTCTATAAGCGACACATGTTGAAATCCTGCATTATTGATTAAAATATCTAATGTTGAGAATTTATTAATCGTAAAATCAATGGCTTCTCTTATGGCTTGTTCTTCTGTCACATCACATATATAGGAAGTTAAAGAGGGGTATTGTGCGACGGCTTCCTCAAGAAGCTGTTCATTTTTATCTGTTATCACAACATTAGCCCCTTGCTCAGCAAATGCTTGTGCCATAGCAAGACCAATACCACGAGCTGCCCCTGTAATAAAAACCGTTTTTCTTTGCATACTTCATCCCTCCTACATCCCTAATGAGAATAATATGATTGCAAGTATTGTACCTATGATAGGGATAATAACCGTCAAAGCTCCAAATGGCATATATGCATCCTTATGCTTTTCATTACATACTGAATTGATGGTTGTCACAACATATCCTCCGTGCGGCAATGAATCTAGGGAACCAGATGCTATAGCGATTGTCCGATGCAACGCCTCTGTATCTACACCCATCTCGATATAATGCGGTGCTAGTAAGGGCATAGCAATTGTTTGTCCCCCTGATGCTGAACCTGTTAAACCAGCAATAACCGCAATTGCTAAGGCTCCTCCAATCAGCGGACTGCCAGGGATATTGGTCATTACATCAACAGTTGCAACAAAGGATGGTGTTGCTTTTACTACCCCGCCAAAGCCGACAACAGCCGCCGTATTTGCAATGGCAATAATAGCACCCATTGCACCTGCTGCTAATGTTGCGCCAACTGACTTTGCATATTTGTAACTCACTAAATAAGCAACGATACAGCCACTAGTTAAGGCTACAATTAAAGCAGAGGTTCCAAGTGAATCATGGAAAATATAAGAAATGACTAAAACAACTAATAATGGTATGAGACTCAAAAGGGGACTCGGAAGCTTTCTTGTTTCATCAGCTACTGGATCGGTGGAGCGCTCAATGAAAATTTCCCCATTGTTAACAGCGCGTTTAATCATCCAATTCAGCCAAAGCGAGCCACCAACGGCCATAAAAATAGCCACGACAATACTAACTTGCCAACCTGCATATGGAGTTGTACCAAGATATGGAATTGGTATCCAATTTTGAATCTCAGGTGAGCCTGCTGATGTCATCGTAAATGTGACAGAACCTAGGCCCAGTGCAGCAGGAATAAAACGTCGTGGAAAGTTTGCTTGTTTAAATAAACTAATAGCCATTGGATAAACTGAAAAGGCTACGATAAAAACTGAAACACCACCATATGTGAGTACTGCTGCAGCTAAAACTACAGCATATGTGGCATATTTCACCCCTATTTTTTCTACAATCCATTTAGAAACACTATCTGCAGCGCCTGTGTCCTCCATGACTTTGCCGAAAATGGCGCCCGCCATGAACATTAAATACCATGAACCAACAAATCCGGTGAACCCATCCATATAGCTCGTTAGAAAGTTGGCCTGATCTTTATCAGCTGTTTGAGGAAAAAATGCAAGACCGTTTGTTAAGGCTGCTAACAGCGCAGTTAACGGTGCTGAAATAAGTAGATTTACACCCTTCATTGTTAAATAAACTAATAATGCTAAACTACCAAAAAGACCAATATACTCTAACATTTACACCCCACCCATTCCCTTTTTTAGAAAAAGAGCTGTATAACTCTACAGCTCTAGGTTTTATTAGTCGTTATTGCTTGGGAATGCAAACGTGGATGCTGAGGAGGCATTGCCAGCCATCCAACGCTCTGAAATTGTCTTAGTTTTTGTAAAGAATCGTGCTTGATCTGGGCCAAACATATGCCCCTCACCAAAACGAGATCCTTTAAAGCCTGCAAAGTTATGGTAGCCAACAGGAATTGGAATTGGTACATTGACACCAACCATGCCAACATCAATTTCTGTTGTAAATTTTCGAGCTGCTAATCCATCATTCGTAAAGATTGTGACACCATTACCTAGCTCATGCTTATTGATAAGTGTAATAGCTTCCTCTAAGGAATCTACACGAACAACATTGCGAGCTGGACCAAATATTTCTTGCTCGTAAACTTCCATGCCTGGCTTTACATGATCTAATAATGTAGGCCCTACATAAAACCCTTTAGACTCTTTGACAATATCAAGTTCTCGTCCGTCACAAATTACTGAAGCTCCTTCGGCTTCCCCTCGATCAATTGCAGTAAGAATTGCTTCTTTTGATTGCTGAGAAATAACAGGGCCAAAATCTGAATCAGGGTTTGTATATGGGCCTACTTTCAGATTAGAAATTTTTTCCTTAAGAATATCCACTAGGCGATCAGCAGTATCCTTTCCTACAGGCATGATAGTAGATATTGCCATGCAACGTTGGGATGCTGCTCCATAAGCTGCACCAATAAAGGCATTAGCAACCTGTTCAAGATCCGCATCTGGCATCACGACCATATTGTTTTTACCACCACCAAGAGCCGTGACACGTTTACCGTACTTTGATCCTGTTTCATAAATATATTTAGCTACTGGTGTTGATCCGACAAATGAAATCGCTTGCACAGCTGGGTTTTCTAAAAGTTCATTGACCGCATCTTTATCACCATTGATTACTGTCCAAATACCATCAGGCAATCCCGCCTTCTTCCAAAGCTCACTCACATATAATGAAGTCATTGGCACACGCTCAGATGCCTTTAAAATAACCGCATTTCCTACAGCAATGGCCATACTCGTTTGTGCTAGAGGCACCATGATGGGGAAATTAAATGGAGAAATTGCTGCCACAACCCCTAATGGATATTTTGCAGAATAAGCATTTATTTGACCTCCAACATTTACGGAGTATTCTCCTTTCATTAAATGTGGCGCACCAATGGCTAAGTCAACAGATTCAAGTCCTCGTGTAATCTCACCTTTGGCATCTTCAATCGTTTTACCGCTTTCAGTACAAATGATTTGTAATAGCTCTTCCATATTTTCAGTGATAAGGTTACGGAACTTTAATACAATTTCTGCACGCTTAGCCACTGATGTATCACGCCAAGCCGGAAATGCTGCTTGAGCTTGCTCGATTGCATCTTGTGTTTCCTCTACTGTTGCAAGGGGTACCTTAGCAATGACTTCACCTGTTGTTGGGTTAAATACCGAACCGAATCGGCCACTTTTTCCTTCAACCAATTTGCCACCAATAAAATGTGTTAATGTTTTAACCTCTTGTGTCGTTGTCATATCCATTTCCTCCTCTTAAAATTGTTCTAGTTTACATTTTTCTTTTAAACTTAAATAAGCTGCAGACATATCTTTTTCTCCATAGCCCTGCTGAGCAATTTCACTATAAAGATCCACTAACTTTTCGCCGATTCGCAGCGATACGCCTGCTTCATCCGCCATTTCCTTAGCTAACTTCAAATCTTTTAATAGTAGATTTGTCGAAAAGCCCGGCTCATAATTATCATTTTTCATATATTCCAAATAATTACGTTCATAAATACGGCTTTGCCCATAACTATTATTTAATACTTCATAGAGCGTGTCTGCCTGAATACCCATTTTTTCGCCAAGTACAATCGTTTCAGCGACTGCCTCTGTGTAAAAGCCAATCATTAAGTTATTGAGTAATTTAATTCGCGTTCCTATACTTGAAGTTGTGCCTAAATGATAAATATTTTTACCGACTATTCTGAATATTTCGCTAGCACTTATATAATCATCTGTGCCACCACCAACCATAATAGTTAATGTCGCATTGATAGCCCCTATGACACCCCCACTGACAGGCGCTCCCAAATAACGTAATCCCAAAGCTATAGCTTCTGTATGTAACGTATCATTCAATTCGGGATTAACAGTACTAAAATCAATCAGCAGGCACCCTTTCTTTGCATGTTGTAAAATTCCTTGCTCTGATCGATAAACCAATTCTACAACCTGAGGGGTAGGCAAACTTGTCATAATAACATTACATTGTTTCGCAATATCCATAGCTGTCTCAAGGCCGAAACCACCTGCTGCTGCGAATTGTTCCATTGCTTCCGCATTCGTATCGAAACCATATACCTGATAATCTGCTCTTAATAAGTTAATAGCCATCGGTAAACCCATATTCCCTAAGCCAATAAAACCCAATTTTTTCTTCATTGTGACCTCCCCATTCCTTGAAAATACAACAGAAAACTTGATGATATACTAGCCAACTTTCATTTTTTAAAGTAACATTAAGAACGAGATAATATTATTGACCGCAGTCATTGACTTCGGTCATTTAAATCATAATCAATCGAAATCCATCTCGTCAATTAAAATATTAATATTTTCAGAATATTTTTCACAAAAGATATTTTACAATATTTTATATAGGAGGTATTAGCTACCAATGGAAACACTCACAAGCAGACAGAAAAAGGCATTAGAAACACGTGAAAAATTATTGAAAACTTCTTTAGATTTATTTAACAAGCATGGTTATGAACATGTTTCTGTTGAACAAATTACAAAGGCATGTAATGTTTCAAAGGGTACATTTTATACACATTTCCCATCTAAATATGATGTTATTTTAGAAAAATTTAAGGAGCTTGATAATTTTTATCGTACAGTTGAAAAAAATATTGATCCCACATTACCAGCAAGTGAAAAAATACTCTTAGTGTATCAAGAGCAAATGAGATATTTAACCAATATTGTAGGAAAGGATTTATTACGTACAGTATATACGGCTGCTATGACAAACCAAGTAGAACAGGATCATTATTTAATCAATCCACAACGTAAGATTTTTCAGATAATGAATACATATATCGAGGAAGGAATTCAACATGGGGAATTTAGACAAGATGTTTCTGCTGCTACCATACAAACACTTATTCAGCGCTGTATGCGTGCCAATGTCTATGATTGGTTGATACATAGTGAAGACTTTGACCTAGCCTCTGAGATGGCGCAATTCACAGCAATTGTCTTAAACGGTCTTAAAAACGGAAAATAAAAAAGTAGCACTTCATCTACTTTGTGATGAAAGTGCTACCCGTTTTCTAGCTTACAAAATATTGTTGTACAATCGTTTCAACTGGTAATGGTTTATTATACAAATAGCCTTGCCCTTTTTGACAACGATGGCGTTTGAGAAAATCAACTTGTATTGGTTCTTCAATTCCCTCAGCAATGACCTCTAATCCTAAATTATGAGACATCGAAATAATGGCTTTTATGATGGCTTCATTTTTGTCATCCTTTGCTATATCTGCAATAAATGACTGATCAATTTTAATAATATCAATCGGATAACGCTTGAGATAACTTAATGAGGAATAGCCTGTCCCAAAGTCATCCACAGACACATAAACACCTAATTGCTTCAGTTCTGTAAGAATCGAAAATGTTTCATGTACATTTGTCATGGAACTTTCGGTAATTTCTACTTCTAATAATTCAGGCGGTACACCATATTTCTTTAAAGCTGTTTTAATTTTTCGGGCAAAATTTTCTTTTCTAAATTGTTTTGGGGATATATTGACTGCAATCCGTACAGGACGATATCCTTTCGATTGCCATTCTTTTTGGTAACGACATACCTCATCAATAATCCAATCACCGATTTCAATAATCAACCCTGAGGCTTCCGCAATAGGAATAAATTGTGCTGGTGATACAAAACCAAATTTACGGTTATTCCATCGTAATAATGCTTCAAAGCTATTGATGCTATTATTTGCTAAATCCATTTGCGGTTGTAAATGGAGACTTAGCTCATTAAATTCAATTGCTCGACGTAAATGTGCCTCCATTAATGCTTCGTTTGGAAAAATGGCCGTCATATCTTCACGGTAGTAGCGATAATGTGAACGACCATGTTCTTTAACAGAAAATAAAGCTTTATCTGCTTTCCGTACAAGTGTCTCGATATCTTTACCATCTGCTGGGCTAAGTGAAATCCCAATCGATACGCTAATAAAATATTCCTGTCCATCTATCATAAATGGCTGTTTTAATACGTCCATAATCAAGTTTGCAGTTCGTTCAATTTTTTGGATGGTTGCATCTTTTAGCACAAAAATAAACTCATCACTATTATATCGATATAGCGAACACTTTGAGTAGCAAAGCTCCCGTAACCTATGACTAAACATACGCATCAAATCATCTCCCTTGCTCTCGCCAAGGGATTCATTAAACTTTTTAAAACGGTCAATGTCAACTAAAATAAGAGCGGCTTGCTTATGCTCTTGCTTTTTATCATTTAAATGCTGTAGCCAATGCTCCTTAAAAGCTTTTCGATTCCAAATACCTGTTAATTCATCCATTAGTGCTAGGTAATAGAATGCTTCATGATCATTCATAAATGAATTAGCATCTTTAACAAATAGGTGGACACCCACAACCTCACCATTATAATAGGTTGGATGCGTTCTTAAATAAAAGGGCTCTTTGCTTAGTAAATCACCTTTCAATAAGCATTTAGGCATGCCAAACGCTGAACCTTCGATTGTTTTGGTAAATAATAGTTTAAACTCATTGAGATATTTACTTTCGAGTAATGAAAAAATATCTAGTCCAATTAGACTGTGCTGCTCTCTCGATAGTGTAGCAGTAGCAGCAATATTTTGATGAATTATTCGACCTTGTAAATCTGTCGTTAACACTGGACTTATATGTTGTTCAATGAACTGTAAATAGGGATTTTCTTCAAATGATGTTGCTCGAAGAATAATGGCAACTATTGATTCAGAAAAGTGCTGAACATGAAGCATAAATGTTTTCTCTTGAAGACCGTTACCTAATTTTAGAGTATGCTGTTTATTGATTTCTTCAATTAGAAATCCCGACAATTGCAGCCAGCATTGCTTAGTAAAAAAGTTCTCAGCGTTTTTGGCTGTTATATCCTGCAGCTCAATCATTGACGATAGCTTTTCATTAAATTCAACGACCTCAAACACTGTCTTATCAACTTGTCTCAAACAAATGATTGCATCAAATGGATTCAGTTGCATGAGCTGTTGATATTCTGCAAATGGCGCTACATTTTCTCTACATTTTTTCATTCTATCCCTCACTAAGTAGCGTGTTTGCTCTATTCTTCGTCAAGCGTAGGCTTTAATGCATCCTTCAAGAAAATTTCCTGGCTATTTAATGGATCTTCGCTACGATCAAACTCTTTATAATGATACTTACCATTAGAGTCTTGAATACGGGCTTTGGCAGTATCCATTAATTGTGCATTCATTATGTCAATAATACGAGTTTTTGCTTCACTTGCATATACAGGGAATAAAATTTCTACACGTTTAATCATATTGCGTGTCATCATATCTGCAGAGGATAAATATACTTTATTTTCCCCATTATGATGGAACCAATAAATACGAGAATGTTCAAGGAAACGACCAACAATACTTGTTACAGTAATGTTCTCACTAATACCTGGGATTCCTGGTCTAATACAGCATATACCACGAATAATAAGCTCGACCTTTACACCCGCAATCGATGCCTCATAAAGCTTCATCATTAAATCTTTGTCTGTCAATGAATTCATTTTTGCACGAATAAAACCATTTCCATATTTTTTATGACAGGCAATTTCCTCATCCATTAACCGAATAAACTCATCGCGTATATCAAATGGTGCAACGACTAAATGATTAAAGGTAGGCTTTTCTGTATAGCCACTTAAGTAGTTAAAGAAATTTGTCGCATCAATGCCAAACTCTTTATCTGTCGTTATTATGCCCATATCCGTATAAATTTTTGCAGTAGCATCATTATAATTTCCTGTACCCAAATGGACAAAACGTTCAATTTTGCCGTTACGACGACTAACGACTAGCGTGATTTTTGAGTGCGTTTTTAAATTATTCATCCCATAGATCACAAGACAACCTGCTTGTTCTAATTGTTTTGCCCAGTGCACATTGTTTTCTTCATCGAAGCGAGCCTTTAGCTCCACTAATACCGTTACTTGTTTACCGTTTTCAGCGGCAAGCTTTAACGCTTGAATAATCGGTGAATTCCCGCTTACTCGATATAATGTCTGTTTTATAGCCAACACATTTGGGTTGACAGCGGCCTCAGAAATAAAATCAACAATAGGGGCAAAGGATTCATATGGATGATGGAAAAATATATCCTGTTGAAGTGCTTTTTCAAAAATATTTTCGTCAGACTGTAAATCTAAAGGTGGCTGTGGGATAAAGCTTTCATATTCTAAATGCTCACGACCTACTGAAATACCTTTCACAAAAGAGAACATAAACGTTAAATCCAAAGGACCATCAATATGGAAAACATCCGATTCTTCTATTTCGAATTCATCTAGTAAGTATTGCAGCACTTCCTCGTTCATTTCTCCAACTCGAACTTCTAAACGGCTTCCTACTCCCCATTTTCGCTTTTTCAGCTCTTTTTCGATCTCCACGAGAAGATCCCGAGCCCCTTCTTCATGGATAGTTAAATCTGCATTTCTTGTTAAGCGGAAGGCTTGTGCTGATTTTACGCTATAGCCATAAAACAGCTTTTCAATATGCGCTACTATCACATCCTCCAATAAAACTACAACTGTCTTACCTTCTTCGGACGGTACTTTTATATAGCGATCTAACACAGATGGAACCTGGACAATCGCCACTTTTTCACGACTTTCAAGATCTGACTCATCCTGCTCTAACAGCACTAGTAAATTCAAAGTTTTACCAAGCAAAGTTGGGAAAGGACGATATGCATCCACTGCAACAGGGGTTAAAACAGGGAAGATAGTTTCTGCAAACATTTCATTGATAAATGATTTTTGCTTGCTATTTAAATCTTTCATGTCCGCAATATGTACATTATGTTGAGGTAGTAAATCATAGATTAAATGTCTATACACCTCAGTTTGTCGACGCACTAATGCTTGTGTGCGTTCTGCTATTTTGGCCAACTGTTCCTTTGGCGTTAAGCCAGATTTGTTTTCGGGCTTATGAAAACCAGCACGTACCTGGTCCTGTAAGCCTGCAACACGAACCATAAAAAATTCATCTAGATTGGAACTAAATATAGCTAAAAATTTTAAACGCTCAAGCAGAGGATTATTAATATCCTCTGCTTCCTCTAGCACGCGTTCATTAAAGGCAAGCCAGCTTAATTCACGATTATTATAATATTGAGGCTTTGCAATTTCCTCTAACAATAGATTGTAGTTTTCGGAAAACTCTTCCCCATGTAGCTCGTTTTTCGTTACTTCAGTTGTCATCCATTGTTCCACCCTTCTTCAATAAAATTGATCTTCATTGGGATTTTTAATGCACGTTCTAAATGCTTTCTATGTCGATTGGCTTGATACTTTTCAGCCGCAGCATTCTTTTTTACATAAATATTAAGCTGAACATGATCTTCTTCGGTGTGCATTTCAATAGCATGTACTATATTGCGTTTTGAAACATTTAATGCATAGACAAATTTTAATAACGCTCCGAAATCTCTTATTTTACGATGTTCCTCCCGACTCATCCATGTAGCAAATGGAGCAGCAAATCGTTCGAAATAATCTTTATTTTTATAGGAGGCAAGAAGTGCTAGTTTTACTCGTTCTAAATGATTTAAACCATCAATGGATTGATTCGCAATTAAATAAAAAGTATGTTGGCTTGAAGAGCTTAATTCGATATACTCTCCTATATTAAAAACCTTCGCCGCTTTTGCTAATAAATGCAAATCTTCTGGATGATATTGCAAGTAGCCTAAATGACAACATTCACGATACAGTTGGTCTGCTAAATGCATTAAATAATCTACTTCCACTTCACTCCGACCATACTGACGTGCTAATCTTCTAGCATTTCCTTCAAATACATTATATTTATCAAACGCCTGTGTATCTGTTTGCAAAATCCGTTGAATAATGAGTCCCTCACGTAACCCTCGCTTTGTCAGTTGGAAGGTCTCACTACTAACTACCTCCATCAACACTCTAAATACCTCTAATGCAGGAACAATGATATCTGCGCGGTCAGATGAGAGACCATCCAATTGTTTCAATTCCTGAAAGCTTAATTGCCCTAAAAATAAGCTTAAATCATCCAAATTTTCCTTTGTCATTTCATAACCATGTACGCTGGCAATAGGGTAATCATGCTTTTGTTGATGTATTTGAGCAATATTCCGCGCACTACCACCAATTGCGATAATAGGTAGAGCAACATTTTTTATCCAAGGGAGTGTTTGGAACTGCTCTTTGACAAAGGCAAGAAGCTCTTTTTTCTCACTACTATTGATAATGTCACCTTTTACAAAACGTTGCTTTAAAGAAACTGTCCCAAAAGGGAAACTATGTGATTGCTGAATTTCTTTATTTTCAAACAGCGTAATTTCGGTACTACCACCACCGATATCGATTGTTACGGCCGATTTCGTACCCATGGAATAAGCAACAGCAACGTAGCCAAAATAGGCCTCTTCCTCTTCTGATAAAAGCTCTATTTGGATACCAGTCCGTTCTTTCATTTCCTCTATAATTTTGTCTCGATTAGTGGCTTGTCGAATAGCCGCAGTCGCAGCAGCTTTTACATCTGTTACTTCAAAATCCTCAAGCATGGCTTTAAATGTTAATAAAGTTTCTGATAACACTTGAATACCTTCATCAGACATCTCTCCTGAGGGCTGTAAATATGTACGCAAACGTGCTACCGTCTTAATATTTCCAAGCTCACGAAGTCCCTCTTCATTATCATATTGATATAATACTAATCGTATAGTATTGGAGCCGATATCAATAATAGCTGTTTTTAATTCATTCAAATAATCACATCCTTCAAGCATCTACCATTTATTTTGTTCATAATATTTGGACATATACAAAAAAATCGGACCCTCTTAATTAAGGCATCCGACTTTACTTTCATTTATTTATACTTGCAGGATACCCATTATTAAAATTGAGAAGTATCATGTAAGCCATGGTGATTACAGAATAAGTTGGTCAACACGTAAAATGAGCTCTGCAATTTCTGGCTTACTTATTTGATCCTCAGCCCCTACTTGATCACCTTTATGACGAAGGTCATCTGTAATTAGACTTGAAAAAATGATAACAGGAAGCTTTTGAAGATCGGGATGCTCTTTGATTTTTCGTGTTAAATGATGGCCATCCATTTGTGGCATTTCAATATCCGTTACCACCAATTGAATATGCTCTGCTATGTCACTACCACTCTTTGCAATTCCCTCTAAGTATTCATAAGCATCGCGGCCATTTTCAAAGAATTCAACATTGTCATAACCAGCTTCACTCATAGTATCAAACAGTAATTTACGTAATAACGGTGAATCTTCTGCAATTAAAATTCGCTTTCCAGATCGCTCACGTTTACCGAGCTTTTTAACAGATTCCACACTAATTCCTGATGCAGGATTGATATCCACCATAATTCTTTCGAAATCTAGTAATAGAATCATTTGCTCATTCTGTTTAATCACACCAATTACTTGTGATGTACCCCCTTGATACATATCTGAAGGCTTTTCGATTTGATTCCAAGAAATACGATGAATTTGTGTTACATTATCTACATGGAAAACGACACGTTGTTTATTAAATTCTGCGACAATATATTTTTGTTGTGGATTACGCTCAGCACCTTGAATTCCTAATACTCGTAGCATATCTACAACAGGTAATACCTCACCTCGTAATTGAATGATTCCTTCTACATGCGGGTGCGCGTGTGGGATAAACGTTACTGGGATCGGTTGAATAATTTCTTTTACTTTAATAACATTGATGCCAAACTTATTGTTTGCTACTTCAAATTCAACAATCTCTAGCTCATTTGTGCCACTTTCTAATAATATTCCTTTATGTTCCAATGCAACCCCGCTCCTTTCTCTACATCTGTTTATAATTCAATTGTATCATAGGCAATACATTTCTCCTACTTGCTATTTCCATTTTTATCATTAACTTTTAGATGTACCAATAGACCAACGACAGTCATAACGATCAACGTTGATAATGCTACACGACTAGCAATAGTACCATAATCCTTCATCCATAATGTAACAGTTCCATATATAGCTGGACCAATAATGGAGGATACTTTACCTGAAAAAGCAAACAACCCAAAAAATTGTCCACGTTTTTCGTTCGGTGATAATTCTATAATATATGTCCGAGATGTCACCCACATTGAGCCAAGTGATATACCAAATAGACTACCAGCAAGCCAGAACATCCATTGTGCTGAAGCAAAAACAGCGAATACCAAAGCAACAATCATAATAAGTGCAACAATTGTAATGGCACGTTTAGCGCCTATTGATTTCGTAATATACCCAAAGGCAAGTGACCCAATGATTGTTGAGACAGTAGAGACCAAATAAAGTACGATAAATTGTCCAGAACTAAAGCCAACAATCGTTGTCGCATAAACAGCCATCATAGCAATCGTTGTAGCAATGGCATCATTTAGAAAGAAATAAGCAATCATAAAGGTAAAGATTGCTTTATATTGCTTCATATCTTTAAATGTTTGAATGATTTCTTTATAACCATCTAAAAACTTTAAGGACTTTCGTTGGGACTTTGGGATCGGTGTATCTTTATTAATTAAGAATAATGGCAATGAAAAGAGTAGATACAGAATGGCTGTTGGGATAAACGCTCGATGAAAATCGCTGTTACCAACATACAAGTAAACAAGTAATCCAAAAAGTGTACCAAGATACCCGATTGCAACACCATACCCTGAAATGAGTGGCATCTCTTCTTTTGTCCCTAGATCACCCATCATAGAATCGTAAAATACTAAACTTGAATTAAAAAAAAATTTTGCTATGACAAAACTTGCAACTACCAAAAATAAACTAAGAGGCACACCAGAGTAATTGACAGTGGTTTGTACATTAGCAAATATTCCCATCATAAATGTAAATAGAATAGATATGGATGCAAACCATACAATAAATCTCTTTTTATAACCTGTGTTATCAATCCACACACCGAAAAGGGGTGAAAAGATAACGAGCAACAAGCTTGCAATGGCATTTGCATAAGATATAAAGGTGCTCGCAACTTGTTGCATGACTTCATTTGTTCCTAAAACCTCATCCATGTAAAAGGGAAAAAATATTGTATTTATATTTGAAGAAAAAATTGTATTCGCAAAATCATAAAATGCCCATGAAAGTATCGGTAATGATAAATAAATGGCTAATTGACTTCGATGTTGTACGTCTATAGCTGTACTCTTCTTCATAAAACCCTCCTCTCCATTCTCTATAATAAACAATTAATTTCTCTCTGAAATAAAAAATACCTTTTTTTAAAGAAAATTAATATTATTTACAATATAACAGTAAATTCACTGAAAAATAACTGCCAAATGGTCGATAATTGAACGCTTATTTTCTGTGTAAAACCAAAAAAGGTATTCAAGCCCCTCGCTTGAATACCTTTTTATCATTCTATATCTATGGTTACCCATTCAGAGGACCATTGCTCAATCGCTTTTAGCACAGGTGCAATAGCATAACCCTTTTCTGTAAGTTCATACTCAATGACAACTGGTGTTGATGGAATTACTGTACGTAGCACTATTTGCTCAGTCTCTAACTCCTTTAAACGTTCTGTTAATACACGACTACTAATATTCAACTGATTTTTAATGGTCGAATACCTTTGCGGACCATCTAATAGCTGATAAATAAGTAGTGTATTCCAACGATGATTTAATATCATGAGTGCTTTTTCAAATCGCGGACAAATATTTTTTTGATCCAAATGACTTCCCCCCTTTGTATATTAGTTCCTATTTAAGAGTATATCACTTTTTAAAAAAACTTGTTCTAAAAATACATTAAGTTACTTGACAAAAGTTGTTTTTAAAAATAAACTAAGTTACGAATTGTAAGCAAAAAAAGATAAGGAGTTACTTTATTATGCAAAATATTGGTTCAACAATTTTACGTATCGTTCTAGGCGTTATTTTTGCAGTGCATGGTTTTCAAAAATTTCAAGGTGGCATTAGCTATACAGCTGACTTCTTTGATAGCCTAGGTATACCAGGATTTATGGCGTATATCGTGGCAATTATTGAATTAGTTGGTGGAATTGCAATTATTTTAGGTTTAGCAACAAGAATATTTGGTGCTTTATTAACCATTACAATGATTGTGGCGATCTTTACAGCAAAACTTAGCATCGGCTTTATCGGGGCAGATGGATTGGCTGGTTATGAATTAGATTTAGCTTTAGGTGCAATAGCTCTTTACTTTACTCTCGCAGGCGCATCCAGCTTCTCACTGGATTCTCAACTTTTCGGGAAAGAGTAAAAACAAAAAAACCTGAAGGTCTCCCATTTAAGGAGCCTTCAGGTTTCCTATTCAGAATTCCATCGCGAATTATTTATAATACTTTAAGAGTGCTTGTGTACCATTATCACCATAGCCTGCTGCGATTAATTTCTCATACATTTCATAGGCTAATGCAAATCCTGGTAATGTTATGCCCATTTTGTTTGACTCGTCTAAAGCTATTTTCATATCCTTTACAAAATGTTTAATATAAAAGCCTGGTGCAAAATCTTCTTTTAACATACGTGGGGCTAAATTGCTTAAAGACCATGAACCTGCTGCACCTGAAGAGATCGATTGTAATACGGTAGGTAAATCTAATCCTGCCTTTAGTCCATAAGCTAGTGATTCACACACGCCAATCATACCAGAGGCAATAACAATTTGATTGCACATCTTTGCATGCTGCCCAGCTCCTGCTTCACCCTGATAAATTATATTTTCTCCAAATTGCTTCATAATTGGCAATACCTTGTCGTATGTGACCTGATCGCCACCAATCATGATAGACAAAGTGCCATTTTGAGCACCAATATCCCCACCTGAAACAGGGGCGTCTAAAGCCTCTACACCGATGGATTGAGCATACATATAAATTTCCTTCGCTAAAGATGGCTCTGAAGTCGTCATATCAATGACAATATTGCCTTGTTCTGCTGTTTGGAAGAGGCCATTTTCCCCAAAATATACTTCCTCTACATCTGAAGGATAGCCAACCATTGTAAAGGCAATTTCATGATTTTTAAATGCTTCAGCAGGTGAGCTTGCCCATGACGCCCCTAAGGCAACAAGAGGCTCTGCTTTTTCTTGCGTACGAGTATAGACGGTTACTTCATGACCATTTTTTAGTAAATGCTTAATAATACTAGCACCCATTACTCCAGTTCCAATAAATGCAATACGTTTCTTTGTCATATGTACATGCTCCTTTGTTCTAGAATGTCTGTACTCTCCGTGAGAGTCCAACTCTATATCTTTTCAGTTTAGGTGAAGGAATGAAATAATTCAAACTCTTCCCACAACTTGTACTAAAATTTATATGTAGGGCATATATACCGAATAAGCAAAAAAAAGAGAGCAAGTGATTGGGGGATCACTGCTCTAAAGGGGGAAATGAGAATGTTGCTGTGTTCATAGTAAGTTATTCCCCATTGAAATGCATTTTAAACATATATGTTAAAATGTTTTTTACTCTGAATACTGGAACAATCTTTTTTAGTCTTCTTGATCTTTTTCTTCTTCAAATGCCATCTGTCTATAATAAGTATTCATTAACTGATCTAATCTGCGACTCAGTTGAATGGTTTTTGCATTTTGTAACCCGTTTTCTACACCTGAGCGAATCATCATCTCACGAGTTTGTTCCATTTGTTTCAAGAGTAGATTGACCATTCATACAACCCTCCACATACAAATAATCATACCATTATTATACATTT
>Ga0213823_1000155_pt1 | contig 73716 bp, 71 predicted proteins | sample MC6MC0907MG_FD_179887 | JGI IMG/M metagenome (GOLD analysis project Ga0213823, IMG submission 179887) | Enriched soil aggregate microbial communities from Iowa State University, Ames, United States - MC6-MC0907-MG | ecosystem: Environmental > Terrestrial > Soil > Unclassified | place: USA: Iowa...
CGGGCACTACTGGCGTGACTGGGGCTACGGGTGAGACCGGGGCTACTGGGGTAACTGGGGTAACTGGGGCTACTGGGGTAACCGGCGCTACTGGGGTAACCGGGACTACCGGCGTGACTGGGGCTACGGGTGAGACCGGGGCTACTGGGGTAACTGGGGTAACTGGGGCTACTGGGGTAACCGGCGCTACTGGTGCAATTGGACCTACTGGTGCTACCGGCGCTACTGGCGTAACTGGGGCTACTGGGGTAACCGGCGCTACTGGCTTGACTGGTGCAATCGGACCTACTGGCGCTACTGGAGTAACCGGGGCTACTGGCGTTACTGGGGTAACCGGGGCTACCGGCGTTACTGGTTCTACGGGTGAGACTGGGGCTACCGGCGTTACTGGTTCTACGGGCACTACTGGCGTTACTGGCGTTACTGGTTCTACGGGCACTACTGGCGTTACTGGCGTTACTGGTGCAATCGGACCTACTGGCGCTACTGGCGCTACTGGTTCTACCGGCGTTACCGGCGTTACTGGCGCTACCGGCGTTACTGGCGCTACCGGCGTTACTGGTGTAACCGGGGCTACCGGCGTTACTGGTGTAACCGGGGCTACCGGCGTTACTGGTTCTACGGGCACTACTGGCGTTACTGGTGCAATCGGACCTACTGGCGCTACTGGTTCTACCGGCGCTACCGGCGTTTCTGGTGTAACTGGGGCTACCGGCGCTACCGGCGTTGCTGGTTCTACTGGCGTTACTGGCGCTACCGGCGTTACTGGCGCAATCGGACCTACTGGCGCTACTGGAGTAACCGGGGCTACCGGCGTTACTGGGGTAACTGGGGCTACCGGCGTTACTGGCGCTACTGGTGCTACTGGGCCTGCGTTTACTGAAGGATTCTCTGCCTTTAAAAACACGTTGGCTGTTAGTGGATCTACTTCAATCACTAACTGGAGTGTTGCTTCACCATACTTTACAACACCTGCTTTCAATCCAACAACTGGGATATTCACTGTACCAACTACAGGTAGGTATTCCTTTGAAGCAACCATTAACTACTCCACTGCTGCGGCTATTACCGTTACTTTAGGAGCAGGAATAAACCCTTCATTTGCAATTAGACAAAATGCTACTACAAATTTAATTAGTGGCTTGTTCCCTGTACTAAATGTCAATGTGGCGCTTGTATTAACTTTACGCGCAGTTCTTGGAAATGGCACAATCACTTTAGCAGGAGAAGTGAATTTAAATGCTGGAGATACGATTGATTTGTTCTATGAAGCAAATGGATTGACTATCTCTCTTACACTAGGCGGCGCTAACTCTGGTGGTATTGTTTGGTCATGTCATCGAATTTCTTAGAGTTAGGACATTAATCAGCAATACAGCTCTTAGTAGAAATAGCAAACCACAAAATAGTGGTTTGCTATTTCTTTTTCATGTAACAATATAAAAAATAGTACAAACATTGATAATAAATGTTTGTACTATCTGATTTGCATTACTTGAACATCTCCATTAATACTTCATTCGCAACCTGTTTACCTTGCTGTACACATTCTGGAATCGATATTCCTTCAAACGAGCTTCCTGCAAGCTTTACAGTTGGAAAATGTTCTTGTAATTCTTGTTTGATACGAAGGACTTTCGCCTCGTGGCCAACTGTATATTGTGGCATCGCATTTTTCCAACGTGTTACAACCGTTGTGACAGGTGCGCCATCGATACCAATCGTTTTCTGTAAATCCTGTAGCACGGTTTTTTCGATCTCCGTATCCGATAAAGCCACAATCGCTTCGTCGCCCACTCGACCAATATAACTGCGTAATAATACAAAATCCTTTGGTGAAGTACCTGGCCATTTTCGATTCATCCAAGTGCAGGAAGTAATTGAAAAATCACTATTTCGAGAGACATAAAAAGAAAGTGCATCTAAATCACCGAGTTGTTCCTTTTTAAAGGCCATTGTAACGGTTGCAATAGTAGCAGCCTTCATTGTGCCCAATTCATGTAATAGACTTAACTTACTAAACATTTTTTCAGCCATATTAAAGGGGGTGGCAATAATAACAGCATCTGCTTTGATATGTGAAAAATTATTGAGCATTACCTGAACTGAACCATCCTTGCCATGCTCTATTTCCTCTACTTTGACACCCTTCATCACTGTCCCCGGAAGTAGTGATTCTTCTATACTTTCAATGAGTGTTTCAAGGCCATTGCTAAAGGTTTGAAAGATACCTTTATTTTCAGCTATGTGATGATTGCTTAAGAAATTCGTGCCTGACTTCTTCATACCAATCAGCAAACTACGATATTGTTGTTCTAAACTATAAAGCTGTGGGAAGGTTGAGCTCATACTTAACTGCTCAATATCCCCTGCAAATGTACCTGCTAGTAGGGGCTCTACTAGATTTTCCACTATCTCAGCACCAAATCTTCTTCTAAAAAAAGCGCCTAACGGTTGATCGTCATCCTGTGTAGAACGGGGAATGAAAAAGTCCCCCGCCGCACGAACTTTACCACTTAGTGAGAACAAGCCTGAAGTTATGAATGAAGAGATATGTGGTGTCTCTCCAGATAAGAGATGACTAGGTATTGGATATAACTGACTACCAACAGCTATATAGTTTGGACCCGCATTACTTGTTAATAGTTTCTGTTCGATCCCAAGATCCTTCGCTAAATCATTGACATAGTTTTCACGATCAAAAAAAGATTCTGGCCCACGCTCAATAATAAAGCCATCTTTTCTTAGAGTTTGAATTTTTCCGCCAAGACGTAATGACGACTCGACAAGTACGATATCTAATGGCAATTCTTTTGCGCTTGCTTCTTTTTGCATATAGAACGCAGCTGTAAGGCCTGTAATGCCACCGCCTACGACAACTACCTTTCGTCTTTTCTGAGTCACCAACATCATCACTTTCTTTTCGCTTAGCTTAATTTTTTATGAATCGCCTCTACCATCGCATCAATAAATAAAGGATGTGTATTTGGCATCGCTGGACGATAGTATTTTGCACCAAGTTCATCACAAACAACTTTACATTCAAAATCGTTGTCATACAACACTTCTAAATGCTCTGTTACGAAACCTACTGGTGTATAAACAAATGAACGGAAACCTTTTTCTTCGAATAGCTCACGTGTTAAGTCTTGAACATCTGGACCAATCCAAGGCTCTGGTGTTTGGCCTGCTGATTGCCAGCCAACCTCTACATTTTTTAAACCAGTCGCAGCTTGAATAAGACGAGCTGTTTCAATTAGTTGATCTTCATATGGATCACCTAAGTTTTTAATTTTTTCAGGCAATGAATGTGCTGATACAATTAGACAAGCTGTCTCACGTTCTTCTTCTGACATTGCATTGAATGTCTCATTCACTTGTTGTTTCCAGTATTCTATGAATTTTGGCTCGTCATACCAAGATTCCACAGAAGTTATCTTTAAGCGACCTCCTGCGGCCTCTTCAGCACGACCATTATAAGACTTAATTGAGAAAGTAGAGAAATGAGGAGCTAAAACAATAGAAACCGCTTCTTTTATGCCCTCCTCCACCATTTGCTCTACTGCATCTTCTATAAATGGATGAATATGTTTTAAACCAATAAACAATTTATATTCTATAGCATCCTGTACTTCGTTCAAACGTGTACATAATGCTTCAGCTTGTGCTTGTGTTGCCGCAGCTAATGGGGATAAACCACCGATTGCTTCATAGCGGCTACGTAAATCTTCTAAATGCTCTGCAGAAGGTTTACGTCCATGACGAATATGCGTATAGTAAGGTTCGATATCTTCTTCTTTATAAGGTGTTCCGTATGCCATTACTAGTAAGCCTTTAACTTCTTTCATTACCCTTTTCACCTCTAAAATTGTTTTATGTTTTTCATACATTATGTGATAAAAAGAAGCTGCCCAATCTTAATTGTTGGACAGCTCCTTTTCTACGTTGGAATTAAAATTTCCAATATAGAAAAGGACATATTATTCACGCTTGATTGACTTCCATTAAGAACGAGCTTGAATTTGTTGAGCACTATATTCATGAATAAGCGTTGTAAGACGTTTTAAGACATCTGGGTCAACCTCTGGGAAAACACCATGACCAAGATTAAAGATATGACCTGGCATTTCTAGACCTTGATCAATAATATCTTTCGTTCGTTTTTCAATAACTGACCAATCTGCAAGTAATAGAGATGGATCTAAGTTTCCTTGTACAGGCTTGGTAATACCATTGGCACGTGCATCTTTAATCGGTAAACGCCAATCTAAGCCCACAACATCTATCGGTAAATCATTCCATTCCTTTGCTAAATGGCTAGCACCCACTCCAAATTGAATTAATGGTACATTTTCTTTTTGCAACTCTGCAAAAATACGAGTCATAATCGGTTTAATAAATACACGGTAATCCTCTACATTTAAGGCTCCAACCCATGAGTCGAACACTTGGATAGCTTTTGCACCAGCTTTAATTTGAGCCGTTACATCTGCAATAATCATGTCAGCAAGTTTATCCATTAAAGCAAACCAAGCTTGAGGTTCAGATACCATAAATGATTTTGTTTTATTATAGTTTCTTGAAGGACCACCTTCAATCATGTAGCTTGCAAGTGTGAATGGGGCTCCAGCAAAACCAATTAGAGGTACATTTAATTGCTCTTCTGCAAGTAACTTGATTGTCTCTAATACAAATGGTGTATGCTCTTTAGCATTGAATTCACCTAATTTTTCTACATCCGCTACTGAACGAATAGGATTTGAAATAACAGGACCAACACCTGCCTTGATTTTCACATCTATCCCAATTCCAGGAAGAGGTGTGACAATATCTTTATATAAAATAGCAGCATCTACATTGTAATTTTCTACAGGTAGACGAGTGACATACGCACATAGCTCAGGTTGATGTGTAATTTCCTCTAAGGAATACTTTTCTTTAATGGCACGGTATTCTGGCTGAGAACGTCCTGCCTGACGCATATACCAAACAGGTGTATGTGCGGTCCTTTCTCCACGTGCAGCACGTAGAAGTGTATCATTAAAAGTTGTCATGAATAGTTCCTTCCCCTCGTTAAATTCTTACTATAAAAAATCGCATGTTTATTCCTTTATTATTGATATCCGTTTCCAATAGTAAACGCTTCCTCTGTTATTGTATAGTTTTCCTAGTGAAATGTCATAAAATTGTTCTTTCTCGGCATATTCTTTTTGAACGGAGCGTTAGACTTACGCTAGAAAGGGTATAATCACGCTATATTAGTAAGATTCATAAGGAGGATAAATTCATGTATATTTATTTAACTTCTGGTACTGGCGATTTTTTGGAACAGGTAAAAAATAAGTATCCTAATGAACATATGATTTTAATTCATGGGGAAGGTAACTCTGTACTGATACATGAAACAGAAGGAAAAACAGTATTTGCGACACCCCGTAAATTTGAAGTGTTAGATTCAGTAAATGATTTAGAGGAACATGGTTTCTTTGTTTTCAATAATATTCCTGTAACAGATGAAGGAAGACCTGTTTTCGAGCATCGCTTTTTAGAACGTTCACGCGCTATTGAAAACGAGCCGGGCTTTGTTGCCTTCCGTTTATTAAGGCCTATCAAGAGTGATACTTACATTGTCATGACTCAATGGCATGGACCTCATTCATTTGAGGCATGGAAGAGTTCTAAAGCCTATGAAACTGCCCATGCTAGAAGAGATGATTCAACTGGGATACGCCAGCAAAACATCTTCTCAGCAGCTTCTTATGTAACAACCTATAGTGCTATCCCGAAAGAAGAAGATTCACAATAAGTTTAAATAATTAAAAGCTCATTTATCCAACAATATCATTGGTAAATGAGCTTTTTAGTATTCTATTCTACTTTGAAACCTTCGACGTTAATTCACTAATCACCAAAACAATAATGAAGGCAATATAAAACATTGGCTGTGTCATAGCACATAAGCCCACAACAATAGCTTGTGAAATCATGGCTAAACGCACAATTTGCTTCACAGCTAGTTGACGAGCATGATCTGGTAACGGATAGAGCATGTCCATTCGAAATTCGCCACTGGATAACAGAGCTTGTTTTAACTGAATAGTTGTCGCAAAGCTGAGTGCACCTGCTACAATCCATGTAACGACAGGAATATCTACAAATGCTGCAATGATTGCTGAAATAGCAGTAAGGCGTACCCATAAATAGAAATGGTCATCTGTCCGAATAAAGGTACGAAATACCAGGTACTTTTGAGCATTTTCCTTACCGTATGGTACAAATTTATAGAGCCAGTCCATCCAGCTTCGACGCCGAATGCTACCGTGTAAATGAGGTACGTCTGTAAAATAATTTGCAAAACGATAGAAGCTCATCATACGATTCTGTTCAAGCTTGACAAAATGCTCATACGGCACTGGTTCGCCAACTGATTTTTTACTAAAGACGATCATATAAACAACACTAATAACTATCGCGATTACTGCTAATAACAACTGCGCATGGAGCCCCATATAAATAGCAGCCGCAAAAATGACAGCTCGGATAAACCTATCCACCCAAACCATCTGCCCTCGTTCACTATAACGATAGCTGAATTCTCCACGAACACTTAGATATTTCAACACAATAGTAAGTAAAAATATTGTCCATATTTCGACCGTTGTTAATTCAGTCACGGCTTTTAATAAAGGGATACTAACAATATAGACAATCGCAACAATCCAAACCTGAGACCAAAACGTCCAAGCCAACGCCTTGCTGAAGTACAAAAACATCTTTGATTCTAAAGGTAATAAGTATACTTGATCTGGCTCTCTCAACAATGTAGTCGGACGGCTAAAGGCCAATAAAATCCCTATGATAACAGCTATCAGGACTTCTGCTGGAAAGTCTGTTTGAACAACTTTCAGCCATTCGCTATATTGATAGCCCCCTGCTCCTATTAGAAATACAAGTACAATAGCAATATGCCCTGTAAAAATAAATTGCATATATTTTTGTACTTCTCCTATATAATGCATGAAGCGAGAGGACCATACATCACGCAAGTTCTTCATGGTCCCGCTCCTTTGTCATAGCAATATAGAGGTCATCTAATGTCGCATACGGCATAGCAAATGATTGACGTAAATCAGCCATTGTTCCTTGTGCTCGAACTCTTCCTTCATGCAATAAGATAATGCGATCACAATGCTTTTCAGCTGTCGATAGAATATGTGTAGACATTAATATAGAAGCGCCTTCTTTTTTCTTTTCATCCATTTGATCTAATAACGATTGAATACCTAGTGGATCCAATCCCACAAAAGGTTCATCAATAATATATAGACTTGGATTCACTAAAAAGGCACACATAATCATAACTTTTTGACGCATTCCCTTTGAAAAATGTGAAGGGAACCAATTTAATCTCTTCTCCATTCGAAATTCTTTTAACAGTACCTCAGAACGAGCATCGAGTGTTGCTTTGTCAATACCGTAAGCCATTGCAGTTAATTCTAAATGCTCTCTTAATGTTAGCTCATCGTATAATACAGGGGTTTCAGGAATATAGGAAAAGGCTGTACGATACTTGTCCGTATCTTCCTTTAATGTTACACCATTTAGACGAATGTCCCCTTCCTTTGGCAACATTGTTCCTATAATATGTTTAATCGTTGTACTTTTACCAGCTCCATTTAAGCCGATTAAGCCAACTAGTTCACCTTTTCCAATCGTAAAAGATAGATCTTTAATAACAGGTTTTCTTGTATAACCACCTGTCACATGCTGTACCTCTAATACTGACATATTCTCACTCCTCTTCTTGTATTATATTTTATCAAAAATTAGCAAATGATACAGGTTTGAGTATGATAGAATGTACTTACATATACGTTAAGGGGGAAATTCTTATGAGCGATTGCCTATTTTGCAAAATTATTGATGGTTCCATTCCAAGTACAAAAATTTATGAAGACGATCATGTCTATGCATTCACAGACATTTCACCTGTTGCAAAGGGCCATACACTATTAATTCCAAAGCATCACTGCCAAGATCTATTTGAAATGCCAGAGGAAGTGGCTCGTAATCTATATGCTGTAGCACCAAAGATTGCAAATGCTATTAAAGCAGCATTTCAGCCGATTGGTTTGAATACCATTAATAACAACGGTGCTGCTGCTGGACAAACTGTTTTCCACTACCACTTACATTTTATTCCGCGTTACGATGAAAAAGAAGGGCTAGGCTTAATTTGGCAAACACAAAAGTACTCACCAGAGCAGTTGTCAGAAGTAGCAGAAAGTATAAAAGCCAATCTATAAGCCATTTGTAATATATTAACATCTGAATGTTCAGAATGCTGTATTGCAAATTTTTAAAATTTAGCGTACAATCACAAATAAGTTTCGCTAGCGGTCAAGAGGACACGTTAGGAGACAAAAAGATTAGCATAGTCGAGGAGAGATTCAAATGAATACAAAGAATTTAGTATTAATGGCACTGTTAGTAGGTGTCGGTGCTGCACTTTATGTGGTTACACCAGGAATGGTGAATGGGATGAAGCCTGATTTTATGTTAACCATGATGTTTATTGGTATTCTATTATTCCCAACAGTGAAAGAAACGTTCCTACTTTCTCTTTCAACAGGGGTGCTTTCAGGTTTATTTACAACATTCCCAGCAGGTCTAGTTCCAAATATTATTGATAAAGCTGTTACTGGTTTTGTATTTTTAGCTGCTTTAATCATTCTCAAAAAACTGGCAGGTCATTTCGCCGTATCTGCTGTCTTAGTTGGCCTGGGAACAATTCTTTCAGGAACTGTCTTCTTAGCAGTAGCGCTTTTTGTGTTTAATGCAAATGTTGGTGCGACGTTTGCGATGCTGTTTATTGGCGTTGTCCTTCCAGCTGTCGTATTTAACGTTGTTGCGTTTGCCGTTATTTATCCAATTGTTTCAAAATTAGTGAAGCGCTCTAAATTCAATACAGCTATTTCTCAAATTTCATAAATAAACACTTTAAATAATCAAAAGAAACTAAACTGTGACGGTCAAATCACTCGTTTAGTTTCTTTTTTCTTTTTGTATTGGTGCATTTCATGGTTTAATAGTAAATAAACATGACTAGAAATGAGGTATCTAATATGAAAGCAAAACCATTTTTACTTGGACTAACAACAGGAATTATCGGTGGGACAATCGCTGTGCTTTTCTCAACGCCACAATCTGGGCAACAGCTACGTGCTTCTGTTAAACAAAATGTTGACCAAACAAAGGGTATGCTCCTTGATGTAAAACAACAAGTAGGAACTGTTAAACAATCTGTTAATACATTAACAAATGAAGTAAAAAATAATATCCCACAAATAATAAATGATTTAAAGCAAACAATTACGACTTTTACTGAAGAAATCGAACCAACGAAAAATAATTTACAACAAGAATTAGATGCTTTACAGAATTCGATAAGCGAAATCGAGAAAAACATTGCACAAATCACAGAAAACAAGAAAAAACCTCAAGAAAAAGTTAGCGACTAAAGTCCTTATCAACAGTTAGATAATCTATTTTTTTATCAAAAACTATTGCTATAATATTATTTTTTAGCCACTTTTCAATTTTTTAATTTTTCTAACTTTAAACTTTTTTCCTTTACTGCTATAATATTTTTAAAAATGTGAAAGAAAGCAGTAGGTGATGGCTTTGTCAGAGGAATTATATACACAAAAAGAAGCGATGCTTTACAGTCAAAGAATCGCACAGTTATCAAAAGCGCTGTGGAAAGCGGTTGAAAAGGATTGGCAACAATGGATTAAACCTTATGATTTAAATATTAATGAACACCATATTTTATGGATTTCATACCATTTAAAAGGCGCTTCCATTTCTGATGTTGCAAAATTTGGCGTGATGCATGTTTCTACAGCATTTAATTTCTCCAAAAAATTAGAAGAGCGTGGCTTTCTTAAGTTTTCCAAGCGTGATGACGATAAACGTAATACGTATGTTGAACTTACAGAAGCTGGCACAGAGCTCATTATAGAGATGAATAAAAACTACCATAATACGTATCATTCCGTACTGGAAGGATCATTAGCATTAAAAGATTTATATGGCCGTTTCCCTGATTTTTTAGATGTAATGGCTGTTATTCGTAATATCTATGGTGAAGATTTCATCGATATTTTCGAACGCTCTTTCCAACATTTCCGTGATTCCTTTGACACACTAGAAGAACGCACACCTGTAAAAGGATAAGACGAAGCTTCAAACTGCACATAATTTTTCCTGCAATTATTTATAAGTTGAACAAAAATGAGTTATACTACTGTTCATTCAGGAATGAGTCATGTGAAAGGAGGTATTTCAGAAATATTTCTGAAGTACCTCCTTTTTCTTGCATTCTAACATAATTCAATTTACATTAAATAGGACACTTCCTATTTCGGAGTTGATAAAAACCATGCATTGCTGGAAAATTTTAAATTTAGAACATCATTACGGTACTACGCGTATTATTATAATGGGTGTCATTACTTTTTTATTGGTCTTTTCTGTTTCGTATGTAACGTTTAATTTATTTAATGAAGAGCATTATACAGATCGACTATTCTGGCTCTTTGTGATAGCTGTGCTAACACTTTATCCCATTCACAAATTTTTGCACTTTGTGGCCCTATTTGATTTACGCCAACATTTAAAATTACGTGTACGTAGTCAGTTTTATATAATTCCTGTTTTACACATGCGAATTCGAGAGCCATTATCTAAAAATCGATACATCTTAGCATTACTTACGCCTTTTATCGTTCTAAATACTATTATTATAGTTGGAACATGGCTTTTACCAGCCTATACCCATTATGGGACATTGCTGTTAGCCTATCACTGTAGTCTATGCCTGATTGATATCCTTTACGTAAAGTATCTCTTGAATTCACCTAAAAATTCACAAATAGAGGAAACACCTAAAGGCTATGAAATTTTAGTTCCACCGACCGTTCACTAAATTGCTTGTACTTGTTTTTTATTGACGTTCTTTGTTATGCTATTACTATTGAAAGAGGGGAGGAATAGACTTGCTATTAATGATTGTAGTTCTATTCTCGGTATTCTATTTATTTCAAATTAACCGCATGACATACGCTCTATGCATGCGACGTGAAATTCCCGAAGAAAACCAACCAAAAATATTCCGAACTATAAATATACTTATTACTATCCTACTTGTCTCATTCTACATTGAAATTTTATATGCAGTTTAACAGAAAATTCCATTACGCCGAGGCGTAATGGAATCTAAATTTTTTCGGGCTTTCTTGAAAAGCCCCTTTCAAAAACATGTGCACCATCCGCGCCCGTCCGCACGCTCGAAGATAAGTCGAGCCCCCCATGCAACAACTTTTACTAACCAAATAAATTGTTTAGAACCTAAGGCATGCGGCGCGAATGTCTAACATTGTTAAGAAAAGCTAAGAGTTAATCTTCTTAGCTTTTCGCTGTTTTATTAATTAGTATAGGAACGCTGCACCAACGATAATTAATAAAATAAATAACACAACTAATAAAGCAAAGCCTGAGCCGTAGCCACCGCCACCGTATCCTCCGTTGCCCATAACTTCACCCCCTTTCTTTTCTATATCCTATGCGCTTCAAAATTTGAAATATAGGCAATACTCAAGGGGGAACCATTTTGTTTTTAAAACGTTTATGTTATAGTAAAAAATGGACGAAACCATGTTAGGAGAGAATATCCACTATGAAAAAGACAGTTTTATCTTTAACTTTAGCTGCATCTGTATTAGCGCTTGGTGCTTGTAGCGGCGGAGACAGCAAAGCAATCGTTACTTCTAAAGTGGGCGATATTTCAGTAGCTGATTTTAATGAAAAGGCAAAAGCTTTAACAGGCTCATATGTAATGCAGCAAATGGTGACTGAAAAAGTTTTAGCTGACAAATATGAAGTAACAGATAAAGAAATCAAAGAAGCGTATGACACAACTGCATCACAATTTGGTGAAGGCTTTACACAAGCGCTTGCTGAAAGTGGTTTAACAGAACAGGGCTTTAAAGATTCTTTACGTGTTCAACTTCTTCAAGAAAAAGCTTTAAAAGATCAAGCAATTAAAGAAGAAGATGTAAAAAAATACTACGAGCAAATGAAAACAGAATTAAATGGTCGTCATATTTTAGTAGCAGATGAAAAAACAGCAAAAGAAGTAATTGAAAAAATTAAGGGTGGCGCTAAGTTTGAGGACGTTGCAAAAGAGTACTCAACAGATACTGGCTCTGCTCAAAAAGGTGGAGAGCTTGGATGGTTCTCTGTAGGTTCAATGGTAGATGAATTTAACGATGCCGCTTATGCTCTTGAATTAAATACATTAAGTGAACCAGTAAAATCTAGCTTTGGTTACCATGTAATTGAAATTACGGACAAGCGTGATGTAAAAGGTGTTGGTTCATTTAAAGACGAAGAAGAAAACATTCGTTCAACTATGTTAAGTAAACTGAACCAAACTGGTGAAGCTCAAACGATTCTTAAAGATATCGTTGCAAAAATGGCTAAAGATGCCGATGTGAAAACATCTGATAAAGATTTAAAAGAACCGCTTAAATTCTTTACAACAACAAGTGAAGAACAAGCAAAAGCAGCTGAAGAAGCAGCTAAAAAGGCTGAAGAAAATGCGCCAAAAGAGGATTCCGAAGATAAAGCAGAAGATACTGACAAGGAATCTAAATAATTAGAGTCTAGTATATAACAAAAGAGAAGCACCCTGATACATCAGATGCTTCTCTTTTTTACTCTATTTTACTTTAAATTGGCTAATTTCAGTTTGTAGGTCATTTGACATTGTCTGAAGAACATTTGCAGCACTTGCTATTTCCTCAATAGAAGCACTTTGTTGCTCGATAGATAAAGCAATATGCTGTATGCCCGAAGATGTGCCATTTGCTATGCCAACGACTTCTTTTACAGCCTCATCTGTTTGACTAGCTTTCTCATTGACACGCAAGACAATATCCTTTACCTCCGTTGTACGATGACTTATCTGTTGCAAATATACGACTATATTTTTAAAGGTATCGCCTGTCTGTTCAACAGACTCACGGCCTTCCTCCACAAACTGTGTACCGCTATTAATAGCATAAACAGCACTGGAGGTTTGGTTTAAGATATCATCCACCAATGTTCGAATATTATCTGCAGCCTTTCCAGATTCCTCTGCTAGCTTTCTTACTTCATCTGCTACTACTGCAAAGCCTTTTCCAGCCTCTCCTGCACGAGCTGCTTCAATAGATGCATTTAATGCAAGCAAGTTTGTTTGATCTGTAATACTTGTAATCAACGCTACAATCGTACTGATTTCCTTCGATTTTTCGCCTAAAGCATTTACAACTGCAGTTGACTGATGAACAGATTCATTAATGGTATTCATTTTTGCAATCGTTTGCTCAATTAACTGTAATCCTAAATCAGCCTTTTGGTTCGTTTCATTTGCTATTGAGGCAACTTCCTGAATAGCAGAAGATGCATGATCCATATCTTTAGTAATTAAATGTGCTGATTCAGATAATAAATCCATTTGCCTTAATTGTCCTTCTGCACTGGAGGCAATTTCCCCAATGGCACCCGAAATAGTTTCAACTGTTTGACTGCTTTGTTCGGTAATCGTTGTAAATTCCTTTGTAAAGGTTGATACATCTGTCGATGCTTTATTCGTCTTTTCAATGACCGTCCCAATTTGTTCTAGCATATGATTAAATTCAGTCGATAATTGACCAATTTCATCTTTTAATCGATCATCAATACGAACAGTTAAATCGCCATCAGCAGCCTGGGTCATAGCATTTAACACACGCTTTACACGCCTTAAGACAATATACCTTGTACATAAAGAAATAATTACTGTGCCAATAAATAACGAAATAAATGTATTAATGGCAACCCCAGCACTTCCATTCAAATGCACTACCTTCTCGAATTGACGACTAACAAATTCTGAAATATGGGAGCTAATAAATAAACTTATGCCGATAGCTAGTATCATTTTGAAAATTAAACTTTTCCAAAACTTAATTTTCCGTGAAAAAAGTCCCTCTGTATCCATTACTTTTCCCCATTCCTATAATTTCTCTCTCTATTCTAAATTAAATATTCACATTGGTACAATAGTTAGGCACTACAATTAAATATATGAATACTTAGACTCAGAGAAATTAATATCGAATAGCTAGACAGCAACGTTAGTTTATGGGACGATTGATATTGCTTTTTAAATAGTAGGCTTATAGAATGAACGATTATCAAGTGGGAAGAGTCTCTCTGTAAATTCGCCCGGTGTCGTTTTACCTAATGCCCTTGTTAACATATTCATCTTTGCATCAATGTTATCGATATAATGCAAAATTTCTGCTTCCTGAATCATAGGTTTTTTCGGGCTACCCCACTCTTCTTTCCCATGGTGTGACAATACCATATGCTGCAACAGCATGACTTCTTCACCTTCAATTTCAAGCTCACTAGCAATCTTAGCAATTTCATTTACCATAATCGTAATATGACCTAATAAATTGCCCTCCACTGTATACATTGTGGCAACTGGGCCTGATAACTCTACAACCTTGCCTACATCATGTAAAATAATTCCAGCATATAATAAGTCACGATTTAATGTTGGATATAGGTCAGCAATGGCTTTACCTAGTTTGAGCATGGAGACCATATGATCTAATAAACCTGATGCATAGTCATGATGATTTTTAGTCGCTGCTGGAAAAACTAAAATAGCCTCTTGATGTTTTTTAATTGCTGCTCTAGTAATCCGTGAGATATTAGGGTTTTTAATGTCAAAGAAAAATTGCGTTAATTCTTCATATAGTTGTTCTTTTGGTGTTGCAGAGGATGGCACTAAATCGTGAATAGCAATTCCTTCCTCTGGCTTAGCAACACGGATAGATTTAATACGCAATTGATTCTTTCCTCTATAGTCATGAATCTCTCCGCCAACACGTACAATGGCTTCCGCATGGTACATCTTTTCATGATCCTCATTCGTATCCCATAGCTTTGCCTCTATATCCCCACTCTTATCTTGTAATATTAGCGACATAAATGGCTTCCCAACGGTTGTAACCCCTTTTGTCGCTTGTTTTATTAATAAAAATTGATCAACTACTTCTCCAACTTGGAGCGTCGTAATCCCTTTCATGTTGACGCCACTCCCCTTTCATTTGCTAATGCTCCTATATCGACAATCTGGTTTTTTTGCCAATAGTTGAGCATTGTGTCATGACAAGTAAAATATAAAATTTGACGTTCATATCCTACTTCTTTCATTAATTGTACCATTTTGTCTGTGCGGTTTCGATCAAAATGGACAAAAGGATCGTCCATAATCATTGGAAATGGTGCAGCGCTCACTAGGGTTTTTGCTAGAGCCATTCTCAATGCAATATAAGCTTGCTCTTTGGTAGCCTGGGACAACTCCACCATTTGATAACGTATCCCTGCAGCATCCTGCGCTACAAAATAACCATCCTCATGAATCGAAATTTTGTCATAGTTTCCTCCTGTTAGTAAACGGAATATAGCATTTACCTCTTCAAGGACATGAGGTAATTTTTCTTCACGAAGACGGAATAGGGTTTCATGAATAGCTGTCGCCACAGCTTTTTTAGTTGCCCACTGCTCAATTAACTGCTGCAATTCCGTTTTCTCCTGCTCAAACTGTTGAAGTAATTGACCATACTTTTCATCATTTAATAGCTGTTCTTTTTCCATTAGCAAAGCAGCACGTTGTTCCAGACATTGATCAATTTCTAGTTGCAATGATTGCTGCTCTTGTTCTAAAGCACATATGCGTTCGCTAACAGATTCCTCAATCAGATTTTCCTTCTGTTGAAGATCGAGTGAAGATAATTGAGCCTGGACGGTTTGCAATTCTGTCTCAATTTTTCTTCTCTGTTCAAATTGCTCATGCATTTCATAATAAGCCTGTTCATTTTGGATCTTTGCTTCTTTGAATAGCTCGTACATTTCAGCAGTATAACGATCCATTCTTGATTGTCCACCTTCTATTTTTATTTGAACGCTGGCTAGCTGATCTTTTGCATGCAGTGCTTGCTGCTGTTGCTGTTGTGCTTCAAGGTAGGCTGTTCGTAAATGCATATAAATTTCATGTTCATTATAGGCTCCCTCTAAAACCCGTTGAAGCTGCTCATAAATGTTGTTCTTTTCTACCTGCGTTTCTTGCAACAGACTTGAGGTACTGTTTCTTTTAGCTGCTAATTCTTGTACACCACGAATACGCATAAATAATTCGGGCATTAGCGATCTGGCTATCGTTCCTTGTAAGCGATAACGCTTTAAAAAATGTTGGAGCGTTTGAGTGGCCTCTTCACTCTCTACCTCCGTTAGTTGAATTTTATATTCAAGAGAAGTATATTGCTGCTCCTTCTCTTTCTGCTGTTCATTGATGTGCAACCAGCGATCTTCATATCTTTGCTTCTTTGCAAGAACTGCTTGTACTGTCAATTCCTCTTGCTCTAACTCCCGTAGGAGGATGCTATGCTCTTTATTAGTAGGTTCATTTGCTTGCTTAACATATCGAATAAACAAAAAAGTTAGCAATGATAAAACTGCTCCAATTAGAATTACAACTATGTTTTTTTCAAATACACCATAAGCAAACGACATGAAGCAAATCAGTAGTACAAGCCAGATAAAGTCATGAGGCTGCTTCTGCTTACTGCGTTGCGATTTGGCAGAACGTAGTTGCTCAAGCCTCCGCTTTTGTTGAGGCCATTGTGCTAAAATATGTTCTTCCTCACTTGTTAATGACTCACGCATTAGCTGTTGCTTCTGTTTGGCTATTGCATCTAATTCTAGGTGTACTTGCTCTAGTGAACGTAGATGAAATTTTAGCTCTTCCTCCGCCTCCTCTAATTTACTTAATTGAAGCTGAAATTGTTGCTCCTGTTGGAGTGAAACTGTTTCGTTCAAAAGATTTTCTTGTGCTTCTTTCTCTGTTACACCTAGTAAACGAAACTGTGCTTCAATTTCTTGTTCGAGCAAAAATAGATCATCCTGTAAATTTTGCTCTTTCACCATTAGCTGATGCCACGTTGCCTCTTTTTGCATAAGATAAGCCATTTCATTGACCTTTTGCTCATCCACTGTTGCAAGTATTTTCTCCTGCAATATTTGATGCTGCTGCTTTAATTGCATCAGTTGCTGACTTTCATGTAACAGACGATCCTTTACCTGCTCATACCGTCTGATACCCTCTGATGGAAACTGAACATGTTGAAAATTGGTCATTGTCTGTTGCAATGTCTGTTGCTGCTTGAGGAGAGGGAGTGCTTGCTTTTGAATAGTTAATTGCTGCCATTGTTGCTGTTGCCGTTTTTGCGTACCAAATAGCTGTTCTAAATTTAGCTCAAGTAATTGTAATTGCTGTAATTTATCCTCAAAGGTTTGAATCTTCCCCTGTTCCTGTTTAATTGTCCGCTCAAGCTGCTTTAGTTGTTCAATCTTTTGATTAATCAATGGCACTTTACCTGTCTTTTTAAACAGCTCACTAGCCTCTTTATCCATTTTCTTTTCAAGTGCGGATAAATACTGAATACCTGTTGTACCTGAGGCAAGTAGCAAATGGGTTAGCTCCTCTTCAGACATTTTTTCAATACCTTGTAGTTCATGCAGCGAAAAAGAAAAAATGGCTTCAAAGGATGCCCTAGAATATCCATATAAAAGCTTTACTAACAACTCCTCATGCCCCGTCGTTCCATCCTCTAGGTAGACAGTAACATCACCAGCAGCCTTTCCTTTCACACGTTCAACTGTACATTGACCATAAATAGGGTGTAAAAGTGTCAGCTGACCTCCATATTTCGTTGAAATTTTCGGCTCATATTTGCGCTGTATCTGCTGCCTTGTTGGGAAACCAAAAAGCATTTGTAGTATAAACTGCTGTATCGTCGTTTTTCCTGCTTCATTTAATCCATAAAAAATAGTGACACCATCATTTAACGAAATGGAGATATTTTCATGCTTACCAAAGCCATAAATTTGGATTTTCTGTATTGTCAGCATGTAATCACGCCCTTTGAATTTCTTCTGCTAATAATGTCTGTGCACGATGGGTTAAGTTCTCAATATCCTTTTCACTAAGTGGCTCTATCAGCCTCGCACCACCAGCATATTGGTACAAATCTTTTAGAATATCCTTCCATTCATTACTGTCCCATTGTTCCATTAAGCTCACAACGGATTGAGTTGTTGCTGTATGCTCATAAAATCTCGCTGCCTTTTGCAACACCATCTTTTGTACCCAACACATTGGGTCAATACCTTCCTCAGCCTCTCGAATAGTCTCTAACCATGCATCTACTGTTGCATGTTCAAATAAAGCTTCCGTTTGTTCGTCAATATTTTGCAAATAAAGCTCTACTACCGATGCGCCATACTTCTTCCTATTAGCTGTAATAGCTTCTGCACATCTCTTCAATAATTCATTGGCGTGTACCACATTCGTACAATCCACCTCAATGGTGCTATAAACAACAGCAGAGGTAGAGATAAAATCAAGCTCAGTCGATGTTTTGGATAGCGTCACATCATAAAAGCCTTTCATTCCTTGTTCTTTACGATGTCGACTTTGAATATTGCCTGGATAAACAATTGGAGGGTTTTGATGTAAAAGCTGTCGTTTATGAATATGGCCAAGCGCCCAATAATGATAGTTCTTTTCAAGTAACTGTTGTTTTGTAAAAGGGGCATACACATCATGTGTTGTATTGCCTGCCTCACTGCCATGAAGCATACCAATATGAATGGCATGCTGATCATGTGCAGTTGGATAGCTTTCAATAACAGATTCCTTTAAATGACGTTCAGGATAGCTAAAACCATATATATTCACTTGTTGACCCCGTATTTTTAATTGAACTACACTCGTTTCAGCTGGTAATTCATAGACATTACTTGGTAAAGAAAAGCGTGTCCATGTACCATTTAAATGATCATGATTTCCGTAGCTCACAATGACAGGGATATTGTGTTGAAAAAGCTTCTCCATTGCATCTTGAAATCTTCGTTGTGCTTGCAAGCTACGATTTTCACCATCATAAATATCCCCAACAATTAGTAAAAAATCAGGTTTTTCCTGAATCGCTTTAAGGATAATTTTATCAAACGCTTCAAAAGTGCTTGACCGTATTTTCTTTAAAATGGGTTCGGGTAGACCAAATAAGCCCTTAAATGGACTATCTAAATGTAAATCTGCCATATGGAAAAAACGAATTGCTGACATCCAATCACCTCAAATAGTAGATAATTCTCTCTTTAGTACAAAACCAAAGTAATAATATGTTGTTTATTCAAAACCGAATATTTGTTCTATTTTATCATAACTCATGTTTGATGAAAAATGCTATTACGGAAAAAAACAACATTGCCTTACTTTTTCCACAATTTTCGTAATTTATCAAAAACTTCACTAGTTTTACCGTGAAGTTTATAAATCTTCTATGTATAATAGAAATATATTCAAGTAAAAGGGTGGGGTCTGTATGGAGAATTATCGTTTTACAGCTTTTGAAAAAACAGGGGAAACATTGTTTGATGAAACTTGGACTTTTGAAAATGATGAGGCTGCTAAACTAAATGGACAACAACAAATTGAGGAAAAAGGTGTTGCCGATAAAACTCATCGTCTTGTAAACGCTTCAGGTAAATTAATTTTATTCCATGTTTAGTGGCTAATAAAAGGCACGTAGTCAATGGTTTGCTACGCGCCTTTTATTATTTTTATTTGCCTACAAAGACAGGCGTTCTTTTCTCTACAAATGCATGAATGCCCTCGACATGATCTGTTGTTTTACGCATTGCAGACTGGCCCTCAGCCTCTAATGCTAAGATATTTTCTAGCTGTGGCATATTTTGTGCATGTAGAATTTTTTTCGTTGTAATCATGGAAGAAATCGGGGATGCAAGCATTTTCCCCACCACCTGATCTGCCATTGCAAATACAGTGCCCTCTGGTGCAATATAATCAATTAACCCTGCATCTAATGCTTCTTTTGCTGTTAATACCTTTCCCTCCCATATCATTTGTTTCGCTTTAACAGTACCTACACGCTCCTTCATGAAGAAATGACCGCCCCCATCTGGAATCAGTCCAATTCCAATGAAATTCATAGCAAGTTTACTATTTTCACAGGCTACAATAATATCTGCCCCTAGTGTTAGACTAAATCCTAAACCTGCTGATGCACCATGAACCGCTGCAATCACAATCATTGGTAGCTGATAATATGCCTTCACGATACGTGTCAGATAAACCATTGCCTCATCAATATTCAGTGGTTTGCTTTCATCTAGCATTGCTTTTATATCACCACCCGCAGAAAAGACCTTTCCTTCTCCACGAATAACAAGCACCTGAATATCTTTTTCCTGCTGTAGAGCCTCAAAGCATTCTGCAAGTTCACGCATCATGACATCATCCATTGCATTCATCGCCTGTGGACGATTCAATGTTAAGGTTGCTCGACGTTCTAATTTTTCTAATGTAATCGTTGAAAATTCCATCTCTATAACCCCCAAATATGAATAGTCATTCACTATGTATAATTCGTGTTTTTTTAGAAAACTCCTTCTCTCTAAGCAAAATTGCTCCTGTTATGCTATATTAAAGGACGAATATCGAGATAAAGGTGGTAATGTATTTTGACACAAAAAGACTATCGTGTATTACTTTATTATAAATATATTACGATTGAAGATCCTGAAGCGTTCGCAGAAGAACATTTAGCATTGTGTAAAGAGATAGGGCTTCTTGGTCGTATTTTAGTAGGTTACGAAGGTATTAATGGAACTGTATCAGGTACCATTGAGCAAACAGATGCTTACATGAATCATATGAAGGCAGATGCTCGTTTTAGCGATATGATGTGGAAAATTGATGAGACTGAAGGGCATACCTTTAGAAAAATGCATGTACGTCCTCGTCGAGAAATTGTTCACCTCGGTTTAGAACAGGATATCAATCCGTTAGAAATCACAGGTGATTATTTAACACCTAAAGAATTTATGGAACAGATGCAAGATGACAACACCGTGGTTATCGATGCCCGTAATGACTATGAATATGATCTCGGTCATTTCCGAGGGGCTGTTCGACCAGATATTGAAAACTTCCGTGACCTACCTGCTTGGATGGAGGCGCATAAAGAAGATTTTGCAGATAAAAAAATCTTAACTTATTGTACAGGTGGTATTCGCTGCGAAAAATTCTCTGGTTGGCTAAAACGCGAGGGCTATGGTAAGAGCGTAGGTCAATTACACGGCGGTATTGCTACATATGCGAAGGATCCTGAGGTAAAAGGTCAATTATGGGATGGTCAAATGTTTGTTTTTGACCGCCGTCGAAGTGTACCGATTAATCAGGTGGAACATGTTATTGTTGGGAAGGATTATTTCACCGGGGAGCCTTCTGAACGATACACAAACTGTGCAAACCCAGCGTGTCATAAGTTAATGCTTTGTGAAGAAAAACATGAGGCATTTTACATGCGAAGCTGTTCAGATGATTGTCGCCGTGCAGAACGCAACTTTTTCGTGGAGGAAAACGGTTGGACAAAGGAACAGGTTGAAGAACAAATTGCTAAGATTGCAGAGGTCCAACAATCAAATTGTTAATCCATTTCATAATTTAATCAGTGCGCATTGCTGTTGGATTTCTGCTCAAAACTTCAGCATAGTGATCTACTCCAACATTATCAATCCATTTAAAAAGAGCATCGTTCATCAAAACGATGCTCTTCATTCATTTATGCACTTTATCCTTGCCCTAAATAACGCCCTACCTGGCGTCCACTAAATAAACAACCACCAACAAATGTCCCTTCTAAAGCGCGGTAGCCATGGACGCCACCGCCACCGAAACCACTTACTTCACCAGCAGCAAATAACCCAGGAATTGGCTGACCGTCCATGCCCAAAACAGCGCCATTTAAATTTGTTTGTAAGCCACCTAAAGTTTTCCTTGTTAGAATGTTTAAGCGAACAGCAATTAAAGGCCAATTTTTGGTATCTAAAATTTTATGTGGCTTGGCAACACGCACCCATTTATCCCCAATATAATTTCTTGCTCCATGAATAGCGTTTACTTGCAAATCCTTTGTAAACTTATTGTCCATTTCCCGATCTCTTGCCAAGATTTGCTCTTTAATCTTCATGAAATCAAGTAGCTCATTCCCAGCAAGTTTATTCATTCCATCTACAAGTTCCTTTAGATCATGTGCAATCACAAAATCCTCTCCGTGATTTTTAAAAGCTTGGATAGGAGCAGGTGGGCCTGGTAAAATGCGTTTTAGAACATCGCCAATGCTTTTGTTTGTTAAATCTGGGTTTTGTTCCGAGCCAGATAAAGCAAATTCTTTCTCAATAATTTTCTCCGTTAAAATAAACCAGGAATAGTCATAACCTGTTTTTTGAATCGCCTCTAACGTACTGAGTGTATCAAACCCTGGAAAGTTGGGTGCATGAAAACGATTCCCCTCTGCGTCAAACCACAGGGAGGAGGGACCAGGCAATATCCGAATTCCATGGTTGGGCCATATTGGATCCCAATTTCTTAAACCCTCTGTGTAATGCCACATGCGATCACGGTTTACAATGCGTCCCCCAGCATGTTCCGTGATCTCTAGCATTCTTCCGTCAACGTAAGCTGGTACACCACATACCATATTTTGGGGAGGGGTTCCTAATCGAGCCGGCCAATTTTTTCTCACTAAATCAAAATTTGCCCCAATACCACCACTTGCCACAATCACAGCTTTAGCTTCGTAGGAAAATTCACCGATTCCTAATCTCGAACTTTTTTCACCTCGATTAATAAAGGTTTCAGCTAGCACCGTTCCGCTAATTCCTATAATCTTCCCTTCTTGCTGCACAAATTCATCCACACGATGTCTTGGCTTGAAGTCAATGAATCCTTCTTTCATAGCCTGTTTTACTTTATCTACAAATGGCTTTACAATGCCAGGGCCTGTTCCCCAGACAATATGAAATCTAGGTACTGAATTGCCATGCCCTCCTGCCAATGAGCCTCCACGCTCTGCCCATCCAACAACAGGGAAAAACTTTATACCTTTTGACTTTAACCAGTCGTATTTTTCACCTGCAGCAAAATCGACATATGCTCTTGCCCATTTATACGCCCAGGAATCCTCATCTTCTAAACGATCAAAACCTGCAGTTCCTTGCCAATCCTGCCATGCAAGCTCCTTACTATCTTTAATTCCAAGCCTTCTTTGCTCTGGAGAATTTACTAAAAATATTCCTCCAAAAGACCAATATGCCTGTCCTCCGATTGAATTTTCAGGCTCTTGATCTACTAAAAGAACTTTTTTCTTTGCATCGATTAATTCACAAGCTGCGACTAATCCTGCGAGACCAGCACCGACTATTGCAACATCGTACTTCATTCTTACACCCCCAAATCAATCATCCTTAACTAACATTCTTCTCTCACAGTCTGTTTACCTTCTACTTTTTATATTTTTGTCTAAAATGTGACAAACAAAAACGTTCGCTTTCTTAGAACAAATCCATGGATAATTAGCATAAACCCTCTATTTTATTCCATTTAATTCCCATATAATTTTTCATGCTAAAACTACACAGAAACCTGATACTATCGGACTTTTCAAATATCGTTAGCGCTTTCATTGTATTCCCCAAAAAGACGAACAATACAACAGTATTATATAAATAATATTCGTTTATAGTTATTTTTCAGACTTTTGAAGTCAGTATTTTTAAAGTTTTTAAGAAATATCGTTGACAAAGGTGAACAATAGGGATTATGATGTTAACAAATTTAATCACAAAAAATATAACGACGGAGACACACTAGTCGCAAGAAAATCCAAAGAGAGCTGATGGTTGGTGCAAATCAGTGATTTCTACGATAATAGTTCCACTCCTGAATAGATAGGCTGAACAACTTAAAAGTATGCTTATCCGTCTCATGCACGTTACGCATATAGCTAAGACTGCCAGAATAAATTTTCCAGCAGTGATTAAGGGTGGTACCGCGAACCAAAGTTTATACAGCCTTTCGCCCCTTACAACACACTAACTGTGTTTGTAAGGCGTGGAAGGCTTTTTATATTGTCTTCGATTTAGAAAGGAGATTGTTTGTATGCTGTAAGATGTTCGAATTTTACAAATTTCAGACTATCGTAGATAAAGCCATAGCCAATAATGATAAAAAAGGAGCTAATTATAATGACTACTGCAACAAAAACAAGAACTATTAACGTATTTATCGCTGATCCACTAAGTGAGGATGGTATTTTCCCATTACGCCAGGAACAAGATTTAGATTTAAACATTATTGTAGACACAGGTTTAGCACCAGAAGAATTAATCGCTAAAATTGCTGATGTAGATGTATTACTTGTTCGTTCTCAAACAACGGTAACACGTGAAGTAATTGAAGCAGCTAAAAGCTTAAAATTAATTGGTCGTGCTGGTGTTGGTGTCGATAATATTGACCTTGCTGCTGCTACAGAACACGGCATTATCGTGGTAAACGCACCAGATGGTAATACTAACTCAGCTGCCGAACATACAATTGCGATGATGACTTCACTTGCCCGTCATATTCCACAAGCTTTTAATACATTAAAAAATGGCAAATGGGATCGCAAATCTTTTGTTGGCGTGGAGCTAAAAAATAAAACTTTAGGCGTTGTAGGTTTTGGTCGAATTGGTGTTGAAGTAGCTTATCGTGCTAAGGGTCAACGTATGAATGTTATGGCATACGATCCTTTCCTAACAGATGAACGTGCCAAAGAATTAGGTGTAACAAAAGCAACGGTTGAAGAAATCTGTGTAGCTGCAGATTTCATTACAGTTCATACACCACTTCTACCTGAAACTCGCAACCTTATTAATAAAGATAAATTTGCGATGATGAAAGATGGCGTACGTATTATTAACTGTGCACGTGGCGGTATCATCAATGAAGACGATTTATATGATGCAATCGTAGCAGGTAAAGTGGCTGGAGCAGCTCTTGATGTATTTGTTTCTGAACCAGCAACAGATCATAAGCTACTGACTTTACCACAAGTTATCGCAACGCCTCACTTAGGAGCATCTACAATCGAGGCACAAGAATCTGTAGCGGTTGACGTATCAAATGACATCATTAAATTTTACAAAACAGGTACTGTAACAAATCCAGTAAACATGCCATCTATACCTAAAGAGCTTCTTGCACAAGTTGAGCCTTTCTTTGAATTAGCTGAAAAACTTGGTTCATTCCTATCACAAGTGACAACAGAGCCAGTCAAAGAAATCAATCTATCTTATGCTGGAGAAGTAGCAAACTATGATGTTCGTCCATTAACTTCAAATGCGTTAAAAGGTTTACTGTCTAAAAATCACGGTAATCATGTCAATGATGTGAATGCTCGTTACTTATCTGAACGTATTGGTATGAAAATTAATGAGCACAAAACAACAACAGCAAAAGGCTTTACAAGCTTAATTACTATTGAAATTATTACTGCTAACGAAACACATACTGTAGCGGGTACACTATTAAACGGTTTAGGTGCACGTATTGTAAAAGTAGAGGACTATGTTGTTGACGTCATTCCACAAGGCCACCTTCTTTACATTAAAAATACTGACAAACCAGGTGCAATTGGCCGTGTAGCAACAAAGCTTGCAGAAAAAGAAATCAATATCGCAACAATGCAGGTTGGTCGTGCACAGGTTGGTGGTACAGCGGTTATGATGTTAACGGTTGATAATGTTGTAACAGAAGAAGATTTAGTTTTTGTGGCACAGCTTGAAAACATTGATGAGGTAAAAGCCATTAACCTATAATTAATAATAGCAAGAAGCAGGGAGTCTCTACTCTCTGCTTTTTATTTTGGGAAAATGATACTTTTCTATGAGTTCTTCGTCCTTAAAGAAAAGGAGGTGCACAGCTTGAACATAGAAGAAATATTTTACTTACATAATCACACCATTTTTAAATATTTATATTACTTACTAAATGACGAAAAACTAGCAGAGGACTATACACAGGAAACCTTTGTCCGTTATTTGAACCATCACCAAACAATAAAAGAAGGGGCTGATCTTGCTTGGTTACGGTGCACTGCGCGTAACCTTGCCTATGATCATTATCGTCGAAAAAGGATCATTCAGTTTGTTCCTTTCTTACAACAGCATGAAGAACAAGTATCACCTTCTCCTCATCAATGGCTGATGCAACGAGAAGATGCCAAGATACTGTATCTTGCAATTCGAAAACTAAAAATTACCTATCGCGATGTGATTATTCTGCGCAAAATAGAGGGTCTGTCCATCGAGGAAACCTCCAATATCCTTGGTTGGAATGAGGGGAAAGTAAAAAACACATTAAAACGAGCACTCGTCGCATTAAAAAAACAGCTAGGAGGTGAGATGGATGAAGAATGATAAGAAGACATGGCAACACTTAGATGATTTAACGTTATCTGATCAGCAGGAGAAAAAAATATTACGCAATATGATAGAGCCTTCAGTAATTAATAAACAATTATCAAAAAGTAAATGGAAAATTCCTTCTGTAACATCGCTATTTATAGTAGTTCTTTCTTTATTAATTTTAACTTTTGTTCAACGTCCGACTGATTCTCCTATGACAATGGATTCCTCCAAAGCCATCCAACGTGTCTACTTAAAGGAGAATCTGAACAAGGATACCTTTATAGCAAAGGATTCTTGCCTTTATGTTCCTCAGCAATGCTATGCTCATTCAAAGGCAATCACACAGCTACAACAGAATTGGGACAACGCTTCTCCTATAACAATATCCGCTAGTCAATGGAAAAGTGGTACTATCTATGATATTTTGATTCTCTATAATGACCGTACACAAGAGAAATGGAAGGTACTCAATAACAAGATTTTCTTCAATGTTGAAACCCAGCAAGCCTTTCTGATTGAAGAATCAATTGACTCTCTACGCTATTTTTATGATGAGAAGCGGTCGACGAAACTTATTTTAGGGAACATTTTCATCCTACTTATGCATTTCATCCTATGGATTGCTAAAAAAAGAATGCCTTATACAGAACGTCGCTTTTTCGCTGCGACAGTTGAGCATGCTATTGCCAATGCCATCATGCTCGTGTTGTTTGGAGGTATTTCATTTGGTATCTATCTTGTTCAACATACAATTCATGCAACAATTATTTATGGCCTTTTCTCACTCTACTCCTTTATGCAAATCTATTATCGTAAAAAGGCTGGTGAACCTAAGGGTTACTTAATTGCTAGCGCTCTTGTTCAGCTTTGTATAGCGATAGCTTTTACATGTTTATACCTTGGACTGAATGTCTATTTTTAATAAAAAAAATGTACTGACTCCATGAAGGGTCAGCACATTTTTATCTATAGCTTATTTACAAGCTCCAACAACGCTGTCAAAGAGTCCACCTCATAGGTAGGTGTCACAGCCCCGTTGGCGATATTGCTTTCACGATTAATCCATACATTGCGCATTCCCACACGAGATGATCCTAAAATATCAGTATTAAGATTGTCGCCAACCATAATTGCCTCGTCCGCTGTAATACCTGCTTTCTCCATCACATACTCAAAAATAGATGCGTCCGGCTTACCTTTACCAAAGTCACCTGAAATAATAATATGATCAAAATATGGGGCAATTTCTGGTGTGATTTCTAGCTTTAAATTTTGCAAACTTGGTGCGCCATTTGTAAGCAATACAAGCTGATATTTTCCTTTTAATTCATCTAACACTGCAAAAGTATCTTCGTATAAAAATGGCGCTACTTTACGCTCGGCTACAAAGCGCTCTCCTAGCTCCTCTCCAAACGCTGTATCTTCAATACCCAGAGCAGCTAACCCTTTTGTCCAAGCCGCTGCACGATAGCTAGGAACAATTTCCTTCATTTTTTGGAAGGAGTCCGTCGAGTCGTCAAACGTTCCCCAAAGTCCTTCAAATGGATTGATACCAATTAATACCGTATAATCATATGTTTCATAACCCTCATATAAAGCACGTGCCTCTCGACGAACAGCTTCCTCTAGCTCAGTAGGATTCACATTATGTACTGTTGCTGCATAGTCACATGTTTTTTCAAATGCAGTTTTGACTGATTTTTTATCCCATAGTAGTGTATCATCTAAATCAAAAATAATTGTATTTATCGACATTTTTGTCCGCTCCTAGCTCCCGATTAATACTACTATTTTAGCATATTTTCAAAATATTTAGGATAACAATTTAAGTACAATTCCTGTATCTAAAAACAAGCTGTACGTCAAATCTTCACAGCTTGTCATGTATTAATTATTTTTATTTCGTAAACGATTCATTAAACTCTGAAGGTCTGCTCTTTTTTGTTGTGTTTCTTCTTTTAAAATTTCAATATGGTAAATACCATCTTTTTCTTCTATCTGAACACGATCACCTACTTGCACAGGCTTGTTCATGGCTGACAGTGAAATAATGAGTTGTTCCTCTTCTGCTGGAAACTTTAAGAAAACCGCATAGCCATCTTCAATACGGTCCAATGTGTATTTACTCAAGCTCACTTACAAGTTCCCCTTTCTCATTCCGTAATTGCGCAGCATCTCCAGCATTTAACCAAATTTGTTTAGTTGTCCATTTCAAATAATTTTGCCCTTCCCGTGCATTGGTCCCACTAGTAATATAAATCGTTTTCCCTGGCTGTAAAGAAAGATTAGGGAAATTATAAACTTGATGCCCTTCAATTGAAATAAGCTGCCAATCTTTTAAAGATACTGCGTGTTGTCCACTATTTTTAATTCCTACAATTTCAGTAACTAGATCCTTACTAACGATTTCAATAGCTGTTGTCGGTTCTTCTTTAGATAGTATATTACCAGTTTCTACACTAGAAGTTTCCTTACCGTTCACCGTATAGTTTACCCCATCTGTGGACACCGTAATCGTTCCTAAATCCGCGGTGGCATATATTTTACTACCAATAGCCTGCAAACGGTCCACAATTTCTGCATGTGGATGTCCATACTTATTATCCTCTCCATAACTTAATATCGTGACCTCTGGTTTTACAGCCTGAATGAACTCCTCTGAGCTACTTGTGTTAGAGCCATGATGTCCAGCTTTTAAAACTGTTGCTTTCACATCATACTGCAACATTTCCTTTTCTAATGCCACTCCCGCATCTCCTGTCAATAAAAAAGAGACATTCCCATAAGTCATTTTTAAGACAATGGAGGCATCGTTATTGTCTGTAGCCTGATCATTGGCATTTAAAACTTTCACATTTACATCCTTATCAAATTCGATATCATCGCCGATTTTTGGCACATGATAAGGAATATTTTTTTCATCGATACGTGTCAGCATCTCTTCAAAGGTTTGCGATGTATGTACTTTTCCCGAATCATAAAATTGCTCAATCGTCATGTTATCTAATACAGGAATAAGCCCTCCAATATGATCAGCATCTGGGTGTGTTGCTACTACAATATCAAGCTTATTTATCCCAAGTTCTTTTAAATAAGAGACAATCTGTTGCCCTGCGCCCTTCACTCCCCCATCTATAAGCATCGTTTTACCACTTGGTGATTCGATCAGTATAGAATCCCCCTGTCCTACATCAATAAAATGAACCTGCATTTCATGACCAGCTGTTACAGGAATTTTCTCTGTCTTGACTGCCTCGGTACAGCCGGCTAATAAAAAAATACAAAGGAGTAATACTATTATTTTTTTCATCTACTAACTTCCTTTCTATTCTCCTATTATACAAAAAGAGAGCTAGCCATGGGCTGCTCTCCTTTTACTTTAAACAAATATCCACCATAAAATCATCGTAATAATAATAGTCACAAGCCCTTGGAGTAATGTGGCCACCGTTTGGGCTTTATAGGCTTGTGTTACTTCCATACCACTATACTGCGTAATCACCCAAAAGAAGCTATCATTCACATGGCTAACTGTCATTGCTCCTGCACCTATTGCCATCACCACTAATGCTAATGGTACCGCTCCATCAATCCCCAATGTCACAAGCATTGGGGCTACTAAAGTAGATGTAATCACAAGAGCTGTTGTAGAAGAACCTTGAGCCGTTTTCAACGCTGCTGCTACTATAAACGGCACAAGAAGGAATAATGTACCTGAGGCAAACATACCTAAATCCATTTCTTGAAGCATTTCTCCAACACCAGCATTTTTTATAACAGTTCCAAACGAACCACCAGCCCCTGTTATAAGTAAAATTGGTGCTGCTTCTTTTAGACTTTCGCCAATCCAACCTGTTAATGTCGTTTCATTGATTTCAGGTAATAATAAAAAGGCTGCTGCTACACCTAAAAATAAGGCCACTGTTGGAGAACCTAAGAATTTAAAGATGGTATTGAAAGTCGATTCCGTATCACCAACTAATGCTGCTATAGAACCCAAACCAATTAACACAATCGGCAGAACGATTGGTAAAAATGCTTTAAATGTTGAGGGCATTTTACCAAAGGATTTAATGACTTCCTCATAATCTAATGCCTCTACCTCATCTTCAGGAACGCGAATTTTTGTCGCCACTTTTACTGACCATAGATAACCTACGAATGTTGCTGGTATCGCGACTAGTAAACCAATGACAATGACTGTTCCTAAATAATCAGCTGCGCCAATATTTCCTGCTGCTGCAATAGGCCCTGGAGTTGGTGGTACTAATACATGCGTCGCAAATAAGCCAGTTGCTAAAGCTACTGCCATAGATGCAATCGTAACATTGGCTCGCTTTGCTAATGATTTTTGCAAGCTGGATAATATAATAAAGCCAGAATCACAAAATACTGGTATGGATACGATATAGCCAATTAAAGACATCGCTAATTGTGGACGTTTAGGTCCTACAATTCTTAACACTACTTCTGCCATTCGATAAGCAGCACCTGATTTTTCTAATATTAAGCCTATAATAGTACCAGCAATAATGACTAAACCAATACTTGTCATTAAGCCTCCAAATCCAGTATTAATGCTTTCCACTACTGTCAATAATGGCATACCTGAAGCAATTCCAACGAAGAAAGCACTGATTAATAAAGCTAAAAACGGATGAAGCTTTAACTTAGCTGTTCCTAAGACAACAAATAATACCCCTATTAATATAATAATGAACAACATCTAGACATCCCCCTTTTGTAAGTAACGCTCTATCATTCTTTTAGTTTTTAACCGAATAAAGTGTGCAGGTTCTTGCATTGCCTGCTGCACACCAATCTCCTCATCTACCAATGACTCAACAACTGTAAAATACGCTTGTAATGCTGCATTTGCCTTGGTATCAATTCCTCCAGACAGCAGCATCGCCTCTACATTCGCTTGCTTTGCAGCTTTTGCTACACCTAATGGTGCCTTACCATGTAATGTTTGAAGATCAGATTTTCCTTCACCCGTTATCACTAACTGTGCTTCTGCTAAATGAGCCTGAAGTTGTACAGCGTCCAGCACAAGGTCAATTCCTGCATGGAAGGTTCCTTTTAAAAAAGCGATTAATGCGCCCCCCATTCCCCCAGCGGCTCCAGCACCTTTATAGTCATGTAATCGTATAGCAAATTGAGCTTCAACAATATCTGCAAAATGCTTTAAACAACGATCAAATTCAGCGACCTGGTGTTTTTGAACACCCTTTTGTGGACCAAAGATGGCAGTGGCTCCTCGTTCACCAATAAGCGGATTATCCACATCACAGGCAATCGTAAATGTTGATTCTGCTAATCTAGTATCTAGTAGACTCATATCTATGACATCTAATTGCATAAGGTTAGAAACACCAGCCTCAAGTTCCACCCCTTCAGCTGATAATAACCGCACACCTAAAGCTTGTAACATACCAGTACCCGCATCATTTGTAGCACTCCCACCAATGCCAATAATAAATTTTCTAAAACCTTGATCAAGTGCAGCTTTAATTAATTGTCCTGTGCCATAAGATGTAGCAAGTTCAGGATTTTTCTCATTTTCTTGTAACAGCATAATACCAGATGCTTGAGCCATCTCTATTACACAGGTTACTTGATCGCCCAGTACACCATATTGAGCCTGGATAGCTCTTCCCAATGGATCAAGCACAGTTGCTGAGCAATATCGACCATCTGTAGAGGCAATAAGTGAGTGCAGTGTACCTTCACCACCATCTGCCACTGGTAGTATAATTGTTTCAATTGAATGATCCACATCTAAGATTCCTTTTTGCATTGCCTTTGCTACTTCAACTGCTGACAGAGTACCCTTGTAGGAATCTGGACTAATGATAACTTTCATGTTATACCTCCACTTATGTCGTCCATTGACATTTACGTAAATTTTCATATCCCTAAGTTAAGCGCTTACAATTTATTATAATGACAATAAATTCAGAAAACATTATAATAGGTGTACAATTTATCTGTCATATAACAGGCTGTTTTTTATGCGAGGTGTATAAACATGTTGACAAAAAAGTTAGCAGAAGACATCGTCCATCAAACGATGTTGCGCTTGCGTCACAATATTAATGTTATCAGCCCAAGTGGGGTCATTTTAGCTTCTGGGGATAAAATGAGGGTGGAAAATATTCATGAAGGTGCACTATACGTAGCACAGTCAAAAGAGACTCTAATTATAAATGAGGAAAATATAGCACTTTATCCAAACACAAAACCAGGCATCAATATGCCAATTATGTATCAAGATGAGGTTGTAGGTGTTATAGGTATTACAGGAGATTCAGAGGATATGCTTGAAATTGCTAATCTCGTTCAGCTCACAACAGAGATTATGGCCCATCAAGCGATTGTTGAATCTAAAAGCGAATGGCAACGAAAGAATAACGATTACATATTTGAAGCACTCGTTCATGGAAGTAAGCTAGACGGAACCTTAACTGAACGGATTCAGAAATTACCATTTGCTCTTTCGGGCCCTTTTCAGGTGATTTTAGTGAGCTTAAATGAAGCATCCTACGCAGAAAATACAATACCCTTCTTTTTTGAGGATCTATTTTACAAACAGCCTATTCTTGCTGGTCATAGCCAATTACAGGAATACTATATCCTACTAACAAGTTGTATGGAGCAAAATTGCCGTCCTATTATAAAAGCACTGCGTAAGCAGAAGCAGAAACTTCCCTCCCTTCAAATTGGGGTAGGGCCTGTGGTTCAGCATTTATCTCAGCTTCCCTATAGCTACCAAGGTGCCAGAACAGCTCTAAAATTTGCTGCAATCAATAATGAATTGACTTTTTTTGAAGATGTCGAGTTATATTCCCTTTTTAAACCTCGTGAATCGGAGGAGGTACAAGCATTTTACCGTCGTGTACTCAAAAATTTAGACGCTAAACAATTGGAAACATTACAATCGTTTTTTGATTGTAATTTACAGCTAAAGCATTGTGCTCAGCAATTGAATATTCATCGACATACACTTACTTATCGTTTAAATAAAATAAGGGAATTAACAGGCTATGATCCGCAATACTTTGAGGATGCTGTTCTGCTAAAAATGGCCTGTACATTACGAACACTACAAACAATGAAGGCAATCTGAACAGATCAGATTGCCTTTATCATTAAGCCTTATATAATTCATTTAAAAATTCTATTTTCTTCCCAATAGCCTCTTCAAAGGTCATGATATAGGCAGCAGGATCTTTCGGATTATGGAATTGTGTAATTCTCCCTGTTTCGGGATGAACAAATTTTGAGGATGCCCCACAGCCAATTCCTAAGATTGTCTGCACTTCTTCCATAATAACGATATTATAAATACTTTCTTCTCCCGCTTTACTATAGCCGACATTTTCTAAATTACCTAAAATATTTTTCTGACGATATAAATAGTATGGAACATAATCATTTTCTTTTGTCCAAATTTGTGCCATTGCCATCATTTCAGCTACCGTATCACGGTCGGCTACTTTGTATTTATCCTTATTTCGCGTCATCTCTGAAGCACGTTTAAATGATAGCGTATGAACAGTTAAAGACTCTGGCTGCATTTTTGCCGATTCCTCTAATGAATGTTGGAATTCTTCAATCCCTTCATTCGGTAGCCCAATTATAAGATCCATATTGATATTGTTCATACCTGATTCTCTTGCAAGCCAAAACTTATCAATGGTTTCCTGGACTGTGTGATGACGACCAATTGCTTTTAATGTTTCATCAGTATAAGATTGTGGATTTACACTAATACGATCAATACCCCATTTTTTTAGTACTTCTAATTTTTCTGGTGTGATGGTATCAGGTCTTCCTGCTTCAACTGTCACCTCTCGAATTGTTTCAGGGTTAGGGAATGATTCATACATCGTTTGATATAAGGCATCCATTTCATCGGCCTCAATTGAAGTCGGTGTACCACCACCCCAATAAATGGAGGTGATTTTCATATCATTGTCCTTCAGCCATTTGCCCATTTCGCGCAATTCAATATGCAAGCCATCTAAAAAAGTCGTAACACGCCCTTGCTTACGATTGCTACCAATCGCATAGGCTGGGAAAGTGCAATATGCACATTTGGTAGGGCAGAATGGAATACCAATATAAACACTGATTTCTTGTCCAATGGCATCAAGATCAGGAATGGTCACTAGTTGTCGGTCCACAATTTCCTTTAATAGTCCAACTTTTTCCTCTGATAAGCGGAAATCTCGAATTAATAGATCAGCAATTTCTTGCTCACTTTTACCTTCTTTTCTAAATTTATGATACAGCTTTGTTGGGCGTACACCCGTTAAAATCCCCCATTGCTGATGCACTCCAGTATGCTGTTCAAGAACATCTAAAAATACATGTGACAATGCACGTTTTATTCGAATATTTAGCTCACGATCTGTTGCCGGGGACTCATATTGAATACTGTACTCATTCGTGTATTGCTTACCATCTACAATCAAGTTTGCTTTTGTAGAAATGGAAAAATCGTCTCCAGTCTGATAGTCAAATGAAGCAGACATATCTGCTCCTATTGGTTCAACCTTCAGCTTGGAATCCTCAAAAAATAAATTCGCAATATGATTTAATACGCGAATCCAATCTTCAGGATATTTTTGATCTATATGAATAATTTTCATTTCGTTTCGCTCTCTTCTTTTATATATTGCAGATTTAAGTTTAACAAATTTCTATGACTATAAGCAAAATAACAATTAGAATCTATAAAATAACAGAATATTCAGTTTAAATATAGACAAACTATTTTTTTGTCATTATAATTTTCAGAAAAGGTGGTGTCGAGAATGTTTATTTTAAAAAATGACAATTATACATCTGTTTCGAGCTTTATTCATCAAGTAGAAGTAGCATTCCACCATTTTGATTTAGAGCGCTGTGACGAAAAAACATTATATGTCACGGTAAAACTTAATTACGGCACACATAAAGTACTATGTGATTTTATTTATATTATTGATCAACAAGAAATCTATGGCGCTATTTCAATTAACAAGCATTATGAAAAGACAAGGGTATTTATTCAACAGCATTTTCAGCAATTTTTATTGTATTCAGATGAAATGGTATTAGCTAAAAACTTCATGAGTACAATATCCTTTAAACAATGTCTCCAACAATTCGCGAAAAAGTATCCAGCCTTTATTTCCTCAAAGAACCATTACGCTCTAGCAATGGCTGAGTAACCACAAATAAAAATAGTATGCCAAGCATTGTTGGCATACTATTTTCTTAATTATTTTAAATATTCATCCACAAATTCAACAGGTACATATGTCTTTGTATTTTTTAAAGTCGGTGCGACTGTTAGTGTACGTAATGCCTTATTATAGCCAAATGTTTTTTCACCGCGAGTAATTGTGTAAGACATATTCCCTTTTGAAAGGATTGCCCCCTTGCCTGTAGAATCCACTTTGAAGCCAAGCTTTTCAGCGATCACACGTAATGGCACCATTTTTGTACCAGCTACTTCATAAGAATCTGATGTGATAATATTATCAATTTCTTCATTTATTGGATTCTTAGTAGTTGAGGAATCATCGTCCAGTACAATTACTTTAGATGGTGTTGTTTGAGCTGGGATACTTTTAGTAGAGGCCGTATAGAAAACAATCAGATGCTTCTCTGCTAAATCTTTAGCGTCCACCTTTTCACCTTTTTCATTGAATAGCTCTGTTTCTTTCCCAATATTTAATTTTAAAATATCATACGTATTAGTTAAATCTTCAAAGAAATAATCCACTTCTACAAAACCAACTTCTTCTGTTTCAACGATGACAACCTCTGGATTGAATTGTGGTGGATAAATATATTTTTGCGGTTTGTTAGCAAAGGTATAAGCTAATACTTTATCACCCTTTTGTAGCTCCACTTTCTTCCCAGTATTGTCGAACACGAGAGTATCTTTAGTAATTTCTAATACATTTGTTTGCTCGCCTTCTTTTACTGTGTAATATGTAATATTTTCCCCAACACGAACATCTTCCACAGTACCACGAGTATCATTAAAAATGTGTACGGGATCAATTTGTATTTGTGGTAACTCTGCTTCTGTAGATTGCTGCTCATTTGCTGAAGCTACCGGTACAAGGGCACTTCCAAATAATAATGCAGACATAGCTGCAGGTGCTATTTTTTTCATGTTCATAAAATCTCTCCTTATTGTTTGGATTCATAGTAGTAGTAGTTTTAAAATGGAAAAAGTTTCAGTGCAAACCGAGGATTTTATGAGAAAGAGGTGGCAGTATCTACTGCCACCTCTTATTCCTATTCTTTAACAATCTCGCTCAAACCAGTAATATCGATGCCATTTAAAGCTTGAGTAGCAAGGCGATCCGCTTCCGAATTATCCTTACGTGAAACAAGCTGGTATTCGGCTTGAATGTGAAGTTGCTCCAGCTTAGCATCAATTTTATCTGCCCAGCTTGCTAGTTCTTTTTCCAATGCTGGCCATTCCCCATTCAGCTGATTGATGACCACTTGTGAATCTCCTATAATACGCACAGGCAAATGGTGGACATTTAAAAGTTCTAGCTCTACTAAGGCTAAATAAAGCGCTGCATACTCTGCCTCGTTATTTGATTTCAATTCAGACGAAAAGGCATTCCTTCTCAATCGTAAAGGTTTACCATTTTGTTCGTAATAAATGGCGCAGCCTAGTCCTGCTTGCCTTGTCCCACGATCAAAACCTCCATCAAAATAGAGCGTAATATTATGAGGCTCTGTATCAATTTCCTTTAAATATGCTTTTAGCTCTTTAAGTGACCAATTTGTATCTTGCCGATCAATACAATGTAGCGATTTTACCCTTCCCGTTCTTTCCATGTCCTCTGCAAGTAAAAGTGCTTGAGCTGCAGGCATTTCAGCTGAACGTAAAACTGTTGTTGCTCCTTTTGGTGTTTTATAGGTCCATTCAATGATGACATGCATATTCATAACCTCCCATACTCTTTAACTGGTACATAAAGCAAAAACGTGTACCGACCAATAGCGGATACACGTTTTCCTCTCACTTGTTATATGTGCAATTCCTAGAAAATTTATTCCTTTTTAAATTGCGATTATCACCTATTATTGAATTCCTTCATATAAACCTTGGATAGGTTTTATTAAAATGCGATTTACTTCTTCGATTACTTTACTTACCTTCATTTCTGCCTCAAGCATCGTTGAAATTTTTTCATTTTGCTGTGCAAGCTGTGCCGCTTTTTGTGCATAGACAAGCTCATCCTCCAAAATATCCTCACCAGCTAATTGCTTTTTCTGTAATTCGATTTGGATTTTACGGAAGTTTTTAAAGACATTTAATGCCTCTTCATCATTTTTAACAACTTCAACAGCAGCTTTTAACGCTTCAAATTCTGGAATCTTACGGAAAGTTGCTTCTAACGCATTAATGTCATTATAAATATTAATCATTCATACAATCTCCTTTTAAATAAAGTAAACAATCAAGCCTTGCACAATCCCAATCAATCCACCAAGCACTGCACCTAATACAGTAATCATTTTAAACTCACGTTTTGAAATACCTAATACAAGCTCCTCTAATTTCTCTACTGGGAATGAATCAACCTGCTCTCGCACAACCTCTTGTAAGTTTAAACGTTTTAGTACATCCTCAAGTTTTTCCTCTGCCTTCACAAAAGCTTTCTCTATAGCTTGTGGAATCACGGTATACTTCGCCCAGTCATTTCCTTCTGGCCAATAATAAGAAATCGGTTGATTTAAACGTTCAGAGATTGCTAATTGTTCTTTCACGTACACTTGTAATTTCGATAAAATGGGGTCAAATTGAACATCTTGCAAAAAGTCCATAGCTGGTCGATCTTTAAGTTTTTCCCATTCCTGTGAAAATATTTTTGTTAGTAATGTTGTTGTTCCTGGTGCTTGTAAAAACTTCACAAGCTCACGTTGAACTTTCCCAACTAATGAAGATGAATCACCTAAGAACATATTGATCATGCCGCCTAGAGACCCTTTTGATGATAAAAAATCATCAATCATTGCCTTAATCGTCATTTCACCTTCTGGTGATAAAAAATAATCCTCGCCTTTTTCTAAAATGTGCTGAACTGCTACTGGAATTTTAGCATCAATTGTATTTTGGATATCATCTGATAGCAGCGTACGAATTGATTTTGTTGATAGTGTATTCTTTACCGACGAAAATTGTCCCTCAACAATTGCTTCAACCTTCTGTTCAATGGTAGTAGGTAGATGAGCAAACCCAGCTAAGTTTAGCCAATCCTGAATTGTTTTGTCGTTTGTAAAGATTGTTTCTTCAACTTTTGTTTGCACAAAGTGTTCTACTTTGTCTTGAATATCCTTAGAGAAAAACTTTTTTCTAAATGTTTCAGGCGTTAGTAAATAATTAACTACTGTAAGACCCAACTGTTTAGCTAATTCATCACGTCGTTTGGGTATAAGGCCTGGTGTAAACGGTACACGCCAATTTTTAATATATATCGCTTTATATGGACGAAAAAGCATTTTAATGGCTAAGTGATTTGTAACGCCCCCAATTGCAGCCCCAATGATAGCCATAAAAAGTAATGTCACTATAAAATTATCCATTAGTATCCTCTCATTTCAATTGTATTCAAGATTGGCGTATTTTGTCGCCTTCTGCACTCATTATAGCAGAGCAATGATTTTCAACGAAAGAAATACCCCTTTAGAATTTCAATCTCATCCTATTTACTTCTAGGAAAAGTGAATAGTTGCAAAAATACCTTTATACTTGAATAATATGACTACATACTATAAGAAGCGAGGTTTGATGATGATTCAACATTTCAGTTTTAAACCACTATTTGAAAACACGCAACTACCTGGGTGGTCTATTTCATTTTTTTATCAACGAGAACGATACCAGGCAGAATATTTAAAGGATGGTACGATTGAGTGGATAGGAGCCATTCCATCAGACGAGGAGGTTGTTAAAAAAATGATACATGAACTTATGCTGTTTCATGTATACGATTGAATTTGATAGTCAATTTTTCGTTGTGATCCAGTATAAAAATACCTATATTTACTATTAATAGCACGCCATTTAAGCTAATTATGTTGAATCCTGTTGAAATTTGTATATTTTTCTTATACATTTATGATATCAGCTTAATAGTAAATGTTTTTTATGCAGGGGGCCATTTCAATGAGTAAAGTCACACTTTCGGATGACTTAAATAGCTATAATTCAAAAGCGTTAATTCGTGTAAAAGTAAAAGAATTTTTTTCGGAATTTTCCGCCAAAATATTCGAATTAGTGGATGAAGCGGGTGCTGTTAATAGTAAGAAATTCGAGGAACTTTCTGGCTATAAAAGCGACTTTTACAATGAGTATTGCAGTCAACTAAAGGGCTTCTTTGATTCTTCTACTAGCTCTTTTGGCAAGAAATCGATTAAAACGTTCTATTTAACGTATAATAATAAGAACTATGTTTTAACACAGCAAGGCATAACGGAAAAAGCACCTGTATCTATCGCTCCGTTTACAGGTGAAATACCTTTAAAGGAAACGGTTCATGATGTTGAAAAAGCGTGTTTAAAATTACGCTTCCAGCAAGAATAAATAGGTCAAACATTTAGAAAGGGGGAGTCTCAAATGATGATTGAGACTCCCCCTTACTATAAAAAATAATTCATTTAAAAAAATCCGCAAGCTAAAGCACTCTTGAGATTTTTGACGTGTCGTATTATATGAGATGCAAAATGCTTCTTTCCCTAAACAAACTATCTTTGATCTTTCTAAAGTTAGCATATAGCCATGGTAATTACAATCTTTTGGTATTTGAATCTAGTTGCATTTTTTCAAAAGATCCATGAAAAACAAGTGAAAAAGTTGTTGTCAATATTTGTGTTTTTCTTTTAAATAATTTATGATTGAAACATCCAACAATTTTTTAAATCATAGGAGGTGTACACTTTGTTTACTTCCCTCATTCGGGCGGGAACAAAGGAATTATTTGGACGGAGACATATTGGAGATAACCATTAGGTTGGCGGCATTCGCCCTACTAATTATAATGACTGGATTTTTCGTTGCAACTGAATTTGCAATCGTAAAAGTGAGATCTACCCGCATTGATCAATTGCTCGCGGAAGGGCATAAAAAAGCGAAAAATGCAAAACGTGTTGTTTCAGATTTAGATGAGTACTTATCTGCATGCCAGCTAGGTATTACCATCACTGCACTTGGTTTAGGTTGGTTAGGTGAACCTACATTTGAAATCATTTTACACCCAGTGTTTGAATTTCTAAATTTGAATGGTAGTATTACATCTATCCTTTCATTCATACTTGCATTCTCAATCGTTACGTTTATGCATGTTGTTATTGGGGAATTGGCGCCAAAAACATTAGCCATCCAAAAAGCAGAATTTGTCACATTAAACTTTTCTGGCCCATTAATTATCTTCCACAATATTACGTATCCCATCATTAAGCTATTAAATGGCTCTGCCCGTGGTTTAACAGGTCTTTTCGGCTTAAAAATGATGTCAGAATCAGAAGTTGCTCATACAGAGGAAGAGCTGCGTATGATTTTGTCGGATAGTTTAAAAGGTGGAGAAATTAATAACTCAGAATATGAATATGTTAACAGTATTTTCGAGTTCTCTGATCGTCTTGCAAAAGAAATTATGGTTCCTCGAACTGAAATTGTCGGCATAGAAAAAGAGCTAACAATTAAAGAAGTGTTTGATTTAATGGGTGTTGAGCAATATACTCGTTATCCAATTCTGGATGGAGATAAAGATCATATTATTGGCTTAGTTAACATGAAGCATTTATTAACCGCTTACATTAAAGATCCTAAAAATGGTGATAAGCCAGTCATTGATTATATGCAACCTATTATTCGAGTGATGGAAACAACGCAAATTAACGATCTATTACTAAAAATTCAACGTGAACGTATTCATATGGCCATTTTAATGGATGAATATGGCGGAACATCTGGTTTAGTTACGATTGAAGATATTATTGAGGAAATTGTCGGCGATATTCAAGATGAATTTGATGAAGACGAAATCCCGGAAGTACAAGAAATTGCAGAAAATCATTTTATTTTAGATGCTAAGATGCTACTTGAAAATGTAAATGATATGCTTGGTACTGACATAGAAGATGATGATATTGATACTATCGGTGGTTGGTTCATGACGAAGCGTTTTGATGCAGTCGAAGGTGACAGTATTGAAGAGCAAGGTTTTGAATTTATCGCAAAAGAATTAGATGGTCACCATATTTTATACTTAGAAGTTCTGAAATTACCTAACAGTGATTTATCAAATGAATATGACGCAGTCATTGACTAAAATTGAATTGATTTGCCATACTTGTCGTGGTACTATTAGAAGCACGCTTGTATAATCTAGGCTATAAATATGGTCTTTTCTTCACACCTTATATAGGTGGGAGCAACGACCGTAATAAATAGATGAAACGACTCCCTTTTTAAAAGGGGGTCGTTTTCTAATGTCCGAAAGTTTTGCGAGGAGGAAACAAAATGGAGCTCTATACAAATTTACGTCAAGGGGAAAAAGGTGCATGGCTATCAATTGGTACATATCTAATCCTAAGCTCTGCTAAGCTTACAATAGGCTACATTGGTACATCTGAGGCCCTAAAAGCAGATGGTTTAAATAACACAACTGATATCATTGCTTCCATCGCGGTACTGGTTGGTTTACGCATTGCCCAAAGACCACCTGATTCCAACCACCAATACGGACATTTACGAGCTGAGACTGTTGCCTCTTTAGTCGCATCGTTCATTATGCTTGTTGTCGGTCTCCAAGTATTAGTTAGTTCCCTAAAAAGCTTGTGGGAGCCCACTGGTACAACACCTTCACTGTTAACTGCCTATGTAGCAATAGGTAGTGCGGTTGTCATGTATGTGGTTTATCGCTATAATTTGGCACTATCAAAGAAAATTAAGAGCGCCGCTGTTAAAGCAGCTGCCTTTGACAATCGCTCTGATGCACTTGTCAGCATCGGTACAGCCATTGGTATTTTTGGAGCCATTTTCGGGTTTCCGATCATTGATTCACTTACAGCTCTCATTGTTGCCTTTTTAATTATTAAAACAGCAGTAGAAATTTTTTGGGAAGCTGTTCAAAGTCTTACAGATGCATTTGATATTGATGAAGTTGAAACGTTATCAGTCTTAATCCGTAACGTGGACGGGGTAATGGAGCTTTTAGACTTTAAAGGACGTGCCCATGGCAATATGTATTTCATCGACGTAACTGTCACAGTAGATCCTTATTTAAATGTCTTTGAAAGTCATCGCATAACTGAAGAAATCGAACATACCATTATGCGTGAAAATCGCTTTTGTCAGGTTCTTGTGCATATTGAACCACATATCATTCCTCCGCAAAACGAAGAAAAGTCTCCTACCAATTGATTGGTAGGAGACTTTTCTTATTTAATAGCTATATAAATATCCACTTGTGATTCATGTGGATTAGCGCATCGTTCATCATACAGTTCAAAGTCGCCTGTATATGTTCGTTCAACTTTAGAATTTGCAAACCATGCCCAAATCTCTTGCCAAGTTTGAATGACAACTTCAGGCATCATGCCTTTATCAGATGTAAAAACTAGATACTTAGCTGCTGGAATCTTTTTTACTACTAAATTAGCTTGAATGTCATCATTATTTACTTCTACACCTAGTGTAAGAGTATAATTACCATTCACATCCGTTTCATAGTCTGAATACAAACCAAAGACATGGCCATTTTTTCGTTCGGCTATTTGGCCCGCAATATTTTGCTGATAAAAGTCATCCCATAATTGCGGAATTTTAGCTTGCTCCGTTATTTCATTGGCATTACTTGTTTGAGTTGAAATACCCATGATGCTAAATGCGGTTAATTCAACTACTTTTGGTTCTCGCCACTCACTTTTTCTCCATCGCTTTAAATTTGGCAAAAAGGAAGTCAGCATATTACGTGCTTCATTTTCTGGCATACCACCTTCCATAAGATGCGGTACACAAATTTCAATCATTTCGTCTACTGTTAACTGGGGTTGTTTAAACTCGCCCCCCTCGTAACAATATGTACAATAATCCTGATTTTTTTCCCCTTCTTTTTCAGTACCCAATAATGCCTCTTCTACTAAAGGCATACCGCAGCTTTGACAATAGCTTTGCATCGTCATTCCACCTTTCGCTTTATTTGTACTTACTATAGCAAAGGAAACCTGACAACTGTCTGTCATCAATTATCTAGATTTTTATATAATTGAACAATTTCTAAAGCTCGTTTTTGAATGATATCTCTTATATAAAGTGGTTCCATAATTTTAATGCGATGCCCAAAGCTTAACAAGAAACCATAAAGCCATTCATCTTCGGGTATAGATATATGAATCATAGATTGTTCATGGTCTATATGTTCTGCACCAAAGGATTCCTCCACTAATGTTGTAATGTCTTTATCAAAAGAAATGACTAAATCGACTACGTTTTGCGGTCGATGCCATTCTTTACCCCAAGGGAGTTCACTTAAATTCACTTCCTTACGCTCAAAGGTAGAATCAGCTTGAAGCAAATGTTTCATTCTCGCAAGCTTAAATAAACGAAAGTCCTTTCTTAATGTACAATAGCCATACAAATACCATATCTTCCCTTTTTGAACAATTGTGTGTGGTTCGACTATTCGGCTTGTTTGTTCACCATAAGTAGTAGAATAATGAAAGCTTATGCAACGATTATTCTCTATAGCTGTCTTGAGCGTCGTAATATGCTCTTTAAAGAGAGCGTTTGGTCCCCATGGACTAAGATCAACAAATAGATGGTCCATCGATTGTTTTACATGATCATCAGCAATACTCGTTATTTTCTCGAGCACGGCTTCAGCGTGGGAATCTTCATAGGTAGTCAAAGCACTTTTAATCGCAATAGAAAGTGACATGAGCTCATCCTTCGTCAACACTTGCTTATCAACACGATAACCATCGATTAAACTAATGCCACCATTTACACCTTGCTGACTAATAACAGGTACTCCAGCACAGCTCAATGTTTCAATATCTCGATAAATGGTACGAATCGAAACATTAAATAACTCTGCTAATTCCTGTGCCTTAACCTTTTTACGGTTGATTAATATCATCGTCATGGTTAGAAGTCTTTCTAATTTCATGGTAAAATCTCCTTTCTTGCCATCCCATTATTCCTATATATACTTCTATTTTAATTAATAACCTATCTTTTTAAGTATTTTTTAAGTACTTTTTGAGTATTTTTTAAGACAAATGTACTATAATAACGCCTAATTATTGTTACAACAATTATACTATTTTAACAATAAAAGAAAAAACAAGGCTTATGCCCATATGCAACTTTCATTAACAATACTATGTTGTTTCATTTTTGTATAAGAATAGTTTGATTTTAACGCCTAAGCAATTATTTCAATTCTCTTAACACAAACTAAAAAACTTTTATCTTCTATATAATGAACGGCGAATTTTCTTTGAATGGATTTGACGCGATGTGACAAACACATCGGGATTCATTGACTCTCACCCGTGAAAGAACTACACCATAAATTGCTTTTTTCTGGCATCAAATTTTTAATAGAAAAGTTGAGTGATTTTCACTTTTCTTGCCCTTCACTATATTAGGAAGACTTTTCACCCAAAATGAACTAGAGTTTAATGTTTTTAATTTAATTGTATAAAGGAGAGTTTGATGTGATTCGAGCCGTTTTAATAGACAATGAACCGTTAGCTTTACACTATTTTCAAAATAAACTACATGCCTTTCAACAAATACAGGTGATGCAAACCTTTACAAGCGTAGAAGTATTTCTGAATGAACTACCAACTATGGAATTTGAGGCTATCTTTTTAGAAGTAAAACTTCAAGAATTATCAGGACTTGAAGTTGCTGATATTATCAAAACGGAACGTCCACAAGTCAGTGTAATTTTCATTACCGCCTATCATGAATTTGCATTACAAGCCTATGAAATTGGCAGTCTCGACTATGTATTAAAGCCTATCAGTCATGCCCGTTTAGAAAAAACTGTAGCCCGTATTGAGCATGAATTTTCCATTCAGCAAATGCTTCAACAGGCTACACAAACTGTCTTAAATGTACAATGCTTCGATCAATTTGCCGTCTATAGTAACAATAGTTTAGTGGCATTTAAAACAGAAAAGACAAAAGAATTGTTTGCTTATTTTATTTTGCATCCAAATATACCGATTCATCGAGATTATTTAATTGAAATTCTATGGCCAGATTTAGATTATGTACGAGCCAAATCAAATCTTCATACAGCTCTATCTTATTTAAGGAAAACTCTAAATACAATTGGCTACGAAAACTGTATTGTCTTTTCAAATAAATACTATATCTTCGAAAAGCCAAATATCGTATGTGATTTATACGATTTTCAAAAACTTCATGAGGATTTTTCAAGACTTGAATTTCCTTCTATTTCTTTGATTAATCAATGTCTTTCTATTTATAAGAATGGCTTATTTGTTTTTGATGATTATGAATGGTCAACTGCCTATAAAGATAAATTAATGAAATCATACATAGAGCTATTAGAAAAAGGGTTTCAAACAACGGTCTTTTCAGATACTGAAAGAGCTATGGAATTTTTACATGCATTAATAGAGTATGATCCCTATAATGAACAAAAACTTGAGCACTATTTATATACGTTAATACAGGCAGGGCTTCATGAACAGGCACTCAAAATTTTCCAAACATATACGCAAAGACTAGAGGAAGATTTAGCACTAACACCTAGCTCTACATTATTAGAGATATCTAAAAAATTATTTGTTCAACATAAATAATGTAAAAAACGGCGAGTGCTTCTATGTGAGTAGAAGCTCGCCGTTTATTTATATCCCACTACCTTCAGTTAGCCCGTGCTTAACAGCATACAGCGCTGCCTGTGTACGGTCTTGTACTTGTAGCTTTGTAAAAATATTCGAAATATGGGTTTTCACCGTCTTTTCTGTGACAAATAGTGAGGATGCAATTTCCCGATTACTCTTTCCTTTTGTAAGCTCTGCTAGCACATCCTGCTCACGAGGTGTCAGCGGATTTAATAAATGGGGTGCATTCTGAGACTCCTGGCGATCCATTTCAAGCGTTGTCGTTGCTTCAGGATGTAGAGTGTTTTCACCACGCATAATACGACGAATGGATAAGACCAATTCATCTGGCTCAATATCTTTTAACTGATAGCCTGCCGCTCCTGCCTCCATTGCTGGAACCACATGATCTCGATCAGAAAAGCTAGTGAGCATTAAAATTTCTATTTGTGGAAACTTCGCTTTGATGCGTTTAGTCGCCTGGATGCCATCCATTTCAGGCATGACTAAATCCATTAAGATAATATCTGGTTGAATGCTTTCTGCTAATGCAACAGCTTCGTGCCCATTTTTGGCCTCTCCAACAACCTCAATATCCTTTTGTGTCTTTAAGAAAAACAGTAGTCCTCTACGCACCACGTGATGATCGTCTGCAATTAATACACGTATCATGTCCTCTCCCCCTTAATATGGCAAGCGGATTAGCAGCTCCGTACCTTTGCCAATTTCACTTACCCAGTCGGCAGTTCCACCAACTGATTTTGCACGATCCTTGATAGATTGTAAGCCCATTGAAAGCAACTTTGTATTGTTGTCAATGACAAAGCCCCGTCCCTCATCACGAATAACCAACAAAATATCTGTTGATGTAACAGTAATATACAATGCTGCCTCTAATACACCTGCATGGCGACGTACATTATTTAACGCCTCTTGGGCTACGCGAAATAATGTTTCTTCAATACGTGAGGGAAATTGCAATACGCCTGAAACCGTAACATGTAGTTTTAAGCCAAGCATTTCAGCGTATACTTTCATGGCCTCAAGTAAACCATTTTCCAACCCTTTAGGTCGCAATTGCCAAATTAACGCACGCATCTCTGTAAGTGCATCTTGTGTTAAATGCTGAATCTCTTTAAATGTTTCTTTCACTTCGCAATCATCCGTCATTTCAATGCCAGCCCTAGCTGTTAACGTAACCGAGAATAGTAGTTGATTAACTGAATCGTGTAAATCACGAGCTAGGCGATTACGTTCCTTCACAAGTGCCATTTCCTGCTCCTGCTTTGTCAATAAAATTCGCTTAATAGCTGACCCCATCTGAAAGGCAACTGATTCTAATAAAGCAAGCTCCTCCTCTGAAAAGCGTACTGTATCCTTAGATGCGACATTTAATACGCCAAAACGTTCTTGTCCAGATTGAAGGGGTACTGTCGCATGATGTGTGATTCCTTCATGATCCCCAACATTTGCAGCTATGGCACTTTCAATACGCTGACACTCGATAATATTGGAGGCTTTTTTTAGCTCTTCATTACGATAACGCGATACACACCAACAACCGCCCTTTTTTAAATAATGGCAATTGTTATATTCCAATGCCTCTGGTAGATTTTCATGGACAACAAGTTCTGAACGCCCCTTTGCATCAATAAAAAAAATCCAGCCTGTTTCAAAATTGGTGCCATTTAAAAATTTGATGAGCGCACCTTTTAGCATTGTGACAATTTCAGTTTCTTCATTTAATAGTTCAGCAATCTCTTTTAAAATACTGATATTGGAATGCTCATTCTCCCTCACGAAAACACCTCTTCTTTAGCATTACTATTGTTAATGATACCATTAAGCTATTGAAAGCGTCTGCTTCCACCGTTCATACTTTAGACTGAAATTCATCACATACCTTATTTTGTGTAAGTTGATTTACATATAAAACTAGAACCACTATAATCGAACAAGGACATGGTTTTATGAAGGGAAGATTGGATATGTCTAAAAAAGAAGAAAATGGCTTATTATTTATTTGGATTGTTTCTGCTATAGCAACACTAGGTTCGTTATATTTTTCTGAGATTCGTCATTATGAACCTTGTAAATTATGTTGGATTCAACGTATTTTTATGTACCCAATTGTTATAATGACGACAGTAGCATTTATACAAAAAAATGCACGTATTGCTGTCACAACAGCTGTATTTTCTGTGGTTGGCGGCTGTATTTCACTTTACCATTACGGAATTCAAAAGCTTAGCTATTTAGCTGAAAATGCTCCTTCCTGTGGCGCAGTTTCTTGTACAGGACAATATATTAATTGGTTAGGCTTTATTACTATTCCGTTTTTAGCATTAACTGCATTTATTTTAATCGCAGGGGCAAGCTTTTATTTAATCAAAGCTTCTAAAGCTGCAAAATAATCGGAAGACCGTGTTCTACCTTTGGAATACGGTTTTTTCTACGGAGGAAGATCTATGTTTCATTATGAAATTGCTGAAGATAACTTAAGTGTGGAAGAATTGCTACGTAATCATTGGCGACTCGGTAAAAAACTCGTTCATGAATTGCGTATGGCCAAAGCCATCACATTGGCAAATGATGAGCTGGTTCAATGGAATACACCTTTACAAACTGGAACAATAATCAAATTTACGTTTCCTGTTCCAACTTCTAGCTACAAACCAACACCTGTATGTGCTATTGATGTAGTCTATGAGGATGACCATTGTTTAATCGTATCAAAGCCAAAAGGTATGGCAACACATCCTAATGATGCTCGTGATACACATACATGTATGAACCATGTCATGGCACATATCAAAGAACAGGGTGGCATTTATGCTGAACATGTTCATCGTCTTGATAAAGGGACACAGGGCTTATTACTAGTAGCAAAGCACCCTTTAGCAAAGTCCATTTTCGATCGAATGATTGAGGAAAAAACCATTATTCGTACGTATGCAGCAGAGGTGCAAGGTAATTTACGAACGTCTTCTGGAACGATTGCTGAACCAATTGGCAAAGACAGACACCATGCCACAAGACGTGTTGTGTCCAAAACTGGGCAGCATGCTGTAACACACTATGAAGTGGTGGCGCGTTACAAAAATTCCTGTGTCGTTCATCTCATACTTGAGACTGGGCGAACACATCAGATCCGTGTGCATTTAGCCTATATTGGCCATCCAATTATTGGGGATACAATGTATGGTGCACGAGAAACAGTAAGTGATGACTACGAACTACATGCCATTCAATTAGAATTTGACCATCCTTTTTTAAATAAACGTATTATCGTCAAGGACGAGCAATAAGAAAAATCCCGCCTCTATAGGAGTGCGGGATTTATTCTTTTTTTAAAAATCAAATTTAAAATGATCAGGATCTTGTCCAAATCGTTGGTTACGATTTAATGTTGCCATTTTCTCCATTTGATCTTTGGTTAATTCAAAATCAAAAATCTGTGCGTTTTCCTCAATTCGGCTCGGTGTTACGGATTTGGGAATAACGAGTGTATCATTTTGTAAATGCCAACGCAGTACTACCTGAGCAGGGGTTTTATCGATTTCTTTCCCAATCTCAATAATGGTAGGATCAGCAAGTACACCACCACGTCCTAGTGGAGACCATGCAGTAACAGCAATTTGGTGTTCACTACAAAATGCCCTTAATGGCTGCTGTTGTAAATATGGATGTACCTCCACTTGATTAACCATCGGTGCAGTATTTGCCTTAGCCAATATTTTTTCTAAATGATGCTCATGATGATTCGATACACCTGTTGAGCGAATTAATTTTTCATCGTAAAGGCGCTCAATAGCTCGATATGTTTCTTCAAATGTTTCAGGGACAGCCCAATGTGTTAAATATAAATCTAGGTAATCCATATTTAAATTCTTTAGCGAAACCTCAAAAGCACGTAATGTTGCATCATATCCTTGGTCATTATTCCATACTTTTGTTGTAACAAAAATATCTTCACGACGAATGCCTGAATGACGAATAGCTTCTCCTACTTCTACCTCATTCCCATATAAGGATGCTGTATCAATAGCTCGATAACCGTATTGAAGTGCTTTATCAATAGCCTGTAATGTTTCCTCACGTTCTGTCATTTTGTAAACACCTAAGCCAAAACGAGGCATTTCTACACCATTTGATAATGTTTTCGTTGATTGTAAATTCAAAAAGCACAACCCCTTTCTTATCCTCGTTCCATTATACAAAAAATTGGATTTAAGAAAAATAAAGCGGCTGGTTTATATACTACTTTTTCTTCTGTTCAACATCTTCCAATTGAATTGGATCAGCGATTCGCTCATCCTCCGCAAGCTCTAGACCATCACGTAAATGCTCCATCTGCTTGCCCAAATCTTTTAATTCTTTCATATCTCTCACCATTGTCCCATTTTCAATATTTGGCACCTTTTTTTCCATACTAATCACCTCACTTTTAGTTTTCCCGATATCAAGCTGTTTGAACCATTTCTGACATATTTTATTCTGCTATGTCGTTTCATTTTTAAAGTAGATAGGCTATACTAAAAAGAGATTTCTTTATAACATGAGGAGGGTTACTTCCATGAAATTATTATTAATCATTGGTGTAACAGTTGCTTTCTTAACAGCTATTTTCACTGCTGGATACGAAGGCGACTACAAAGCTGACAAATAATATCTCAAGAAAATCACTAAGCTTTTCGAAAAGCTTAGTGATTTTCTTTTTTTGTGGAACAATAGAAATACTTGACTTTCCTTTATTTTTAAAATAAACTAACTTACATAAAGTAACTTAATGAAAAAAGATAACTATTTGGAGGTATTCAAAATGCATTTTCATGAAAAACCAAACACCTATGTAACGAATGTTGAAATAAAAGTGAGTGATTTACACCGCTCTTTAACCTTTTATCAAGAAATTATTGGCTTTAAAGTGTTACAACAAGATTCACATAAAGCTATGTTAACTGCCGATGGAGAAACAGCTCTATTAACTCTTGTTCAGCCTAAAACCGTAGAAGATAAGCTTAGCATGACGACAGGACTTTATCACTTCGCCCTATTATTACCTAGTCGACGTGACTTAGCTAATGTTATTTCTCATTTTCACGAAAAAGGTGTGTACCTTGGGGCTTCTGATCATGCTGTAAGTGAAGCACTCTATTTAAATGATCCTGATCATAATGGAATCGAGATTTATGCAGATCGTCCTGAAAGTGAATGGACATGGCATAACAATCAGGTGCATATGGTGACAGAACCACTCAATATTCGTTCTATTTTAGAAGAGGGCGATGGCAACTGGCTTGGTCTGCCTGCTGGCACAGTAATGGGCCATATTCATTTATCGGTCTCTAACTTGGCTGAAGCCGAGCAATTTTATACAAAGGGATTAGGTTATGATATTGTCACACGCTACGAGTCCCAAGCATTATTTATTTCTACAGGCCGTTACCATCATCATATCGGCTTAAATACTTGGCACTCAGAGAATGCACCAAAGCTTGGAAAAAATCAAGTTGGCTTAAAAACGTTCTCATTGCGTTTAGATAACGAAGAACAAGCGGCAACTATGAAAGATAATCTTCGTGGTATAGGTGCACCCGTTACGGAAATCGTCGGAGGGTTCCAAACAGAGGATCCTGCGGGGAATGTTGTGTTATTAAAGTTTTAATATTAAAAAGCAGTTCTCACAAGCGGAGAACTGCTTTTTAATGTAACCCTGGATATCCTTGTTGACGTAATGCCTCATAAATAACAATTGCAGCCGTATTGGACAAATTAAGTGATCGCACATGATCACTTTGTGGAATACGTAAACACATATCTCGGCGTTCATAAGCAAAGTCCTTCGGCAAACCTGTAGTTTCTTTTCCGAACATAAAATAAATATCTCGGTCTTGATCACTAAAATCATTTTTCGTAAACGGCTCATCACTGTATGTTTCGATTAAATAAACATCTCCATTTTTAGAGTACTCTATAAAATCCTCAAGTGAATCATGATAGACAATATTTACACTATGCCAATAATCTAAGCCCGCCCGTTTCAGCATTTTATCATCCGTTGAAAAACCTAGCGGACGAATTAAATGGAGCGATGTATTAGTACCCGCACAGGTACGTGCAATATTCCCCGTATTGGCTGGTATTTCTGGTTGATATAAAACGATATGCAATGGCATAACGACACACTTCCTTATTAAAAAATTCTTTAAGATGACTCTTTAAAAAGTTAACGAAGCCTTCCTCTTTTGGAGCGGATCCGCTCTCAATCATAGGAACTCCAAGCAATTGATTTCATCCCTACATTAAACTGTAGTTAGTCAATTGCTTCTACATCCAATACTACTTAAAAAACTGCAACCCTTTATAAATTTCACTTCGCACTTCTTCGTCCTGCTCTGTAGCTTCTGCTTCATGTAAGGCAGTTTGTGCAGTATCCCCGCCAATCTTACCCAAAGCCCATGCGGCTGTGCCTCGAATGACAGGACGGTCATCTTTATGAAGTAGAGCAATCAAATCTGGTATGGCGGCTTCCTCTTTAAAATGAGCAAGTGCCAAGATGGCATTACGCTGGATAGGCTTTTTTCCACGCCATGAGCCTGAAACATGACCAAATCTCCCCTTAAATTCCCGATTAGTAATCGTTAAAAGCGGTGTCAATAATGGTTTGGCTAGCTCTGGATCTGGTATAAATTCTTCATGAATCCAATTAATTTTCCCTTTATTTTTAGGACATACTGTCTGGCATGTATCACAGCCATAGAGTCGATTACCGATATGACTACGAAACTCATCTGGTAATGTACCCTTCGTTTGAGTCAGAAAAGCAATACAACGCTGTGCATCCAATTGTCCACCTTGAATTAAGGCTCCCGTTGGACAAACATCCAAGCACAGTCGACAATCTCCGCATTCATCCTCCATTGGCTTATCTGGCGCAAATGGAATATTTGTAATGAGCTCTCCTAAATACACATAGGAACCAAATTCAGGCGTTATAATCGAGCAATTTTTTCCGCTCCACCCAATGCCTGCACGTTCAGCTACCGCCCGATCTACAAGGGCTCCTGTATCAACCATTGATTCAATACGTACACCTTTGACATGTTCCTCAAGCCAAGTGGATAATAGCTTTAAACGCTCACGTAATGCTGTATGATAATCGACACCCCATGAAGCACGGCAGAAAATTCCACGTCGCGCACCCCTTTTACCAATTGGTGCATTTTGCATACGTGAAGGGTAAGCCACAGCTATCGCTACAATACTCTCTGCTTCATCTAGTAATTGAAGGGGTTCTGTACGTTTTTGAATATCACTTTCTTCAAATCCAGACTGATAGCCAAGCTCCTGCTGGCGACGCAATCTGTTTTTTAATTCTGTAAAGGGAGCTGCTGTTGTAAAACCTATTTTATCAACACCAATGGACATCGCATATGCCACAAAATCACGTTGTAGGTCGTGTATGTTCATTTTATTTCCAACTCCTTACATGGTACAATATTAGAAATAGATAAAGTAGGTGATGTTCATTGGAAATTTCCATTAACCCAACTCTATTAACACAACATCCCGAGCTAAAAATCGGCATTATTCATTATACCAAAATTGTTGTAGCAGAATCCCCTCAAATGATTAAAGGGCGTATGCAATTGTATCAGGAAAATCTTTTTCTTGAAATGCAGGAACTTCCTGTAACACAGCGTGAGGGGATCGCAGAATGGCGACAAATTTGGAAAAAGCTTGGTGCTGATCCAAATCGCTATCGTCACTCAGCAGAAAGCCTTATGCGTCGAATTAGTAAGCAGAACTATTTAACGCCAATTCATTCAGGTGTTGATTTAAATAATTTCTTTTCACTTCAATATGAAATGCCAATTGGGCTATATGATGTTGCTCAAATCAAAGGGTTTGTAACAATTGATCTTGGTCATGACGAGATTGGTTATGAAGGTTTGAATGGGCGCTTTAACACATTAGAAAATATTCTGTATAGTCGTGATGAGGTAGGAGCATTTGGCTCACCTTTTGTTGATTCTAAACGCACAGCTGTCACAGAGGAAACAACTGATGCGTTACATATTTTTTATTTCCGCCCTTCCTTAACAAATGATGCAGCGAATGAACTGCTAGCGTCAGCTGGGAAAATGTTTAATCAAATTCATGGAGGACATTATCAAATCGCAATTATATCAAATGATGTACCATCTATAACACTATAAAAAGGACGTGTTTTCGTGATTAATCTTGCAGAAGCTGTTAAACTAAAAAGTATTTTAGGAAAGAAAACTCAAGAGCTAGTAAACGAACTACATCGCAGTGCCTTTGTAACAGTTGAAAAGGGACAAGCCCCTAAAACAAGTAATCGAGCACTCCCCCTTATTGAAGCTGACTTAGCCCAAGTTCGTCTAGATACTCGTACATTAGACCGCCTCGTTTACGAAGCAAACATCCAAAACACGGTAGACTTTAAAGGTCAAAAGCTAGCACTAGTAGAGGCCATCGAACTAGCAACACAACTTCGTGCCGAGGCTGATATGTGTAAAGATTTCAGTATGCGAGAAAAAGAGAGTGTAAGATTTGGCTATGGCGAAAATACAATGTTATATGAAATTGCTTTGTATGAGCCAGATGAATATAGAGAACGAGCTACAAAGCTTGAAAAAGATGCACATAAGCTATCTAATCTTATTAATTCAAAAAATTACAGTATTCAAATTAACTTTGACGATTCCCGTTATTTCTAGACTCGGGACGGTGAGACTCCAACCCGAGTTGGATGTGCTGTTTTCAAATCTAGCTTTTCAGCTAATTAGTTAAAAACCAATAACAAGTTACCTGTTACTGTATGACCGATGACTAATGACCAACTATAAGCAATGGCCATACTCAAAACAACTTGATTCCATTTGAAAACGCCATCCAGGGCTCTCCTACATTTATGTATGGAGAGCTTTTTTAAGTAGTTCAAAGGGATAATTTGGATGACTAGTTTGCCCCTTTCAAGGACAAAATGGAAGTATCTATAGGAAAGGGGTCATACTATGACACAGCAAGATGATGCAACACATGAGCAAGATATGACATTGACCAACAGACAGGGACATCCAATTACCAACAATCAAAATTTGCGAACAGTCGGTAATCGAGGTCCTGCAACATTGGAAAATTATGATTTTCTAGAAAAAATGAGTCATTTTGACAGAGAGCGAGTTCCAGAACGGGTTGTGCATGCTCGTGGAGCTGGAGCACATGGGTATTTTGAAACCTATGGTGTTGTTGGCAATGAACCTATCTCTAAGTATACACGTGCAAAAGTCTTTCAGGATAAAGGGAAAAAAACACCTGTCTTTGTGCGTTTTTCAACTGTTATACATGGTGGTCACTCCCCAGAAACATTGCGTGATCCCCGCGGTTTTGCAGTAAAGTTTTATACAGAGGATGGCAATTGGGATTTAGTGGGCAATAATTTAAAGATCTTCTTTATTCGTGATGCGCTCAAATTTCCAGATATGATTCATGCTTTTAAGCCTGATCCCATTACTAATATTCAAAACGTTGAACGTTTTTTTGATTTTTGTGCTAGCTCACCAGAAACCTTCCATATGGTAACATTCGTTTACTCTCCTTGGGGGATTCCAGCAAATTATCGTATGATGCAGGGCTCTGGGGTTAATACGTACAAGTGGGTGAATAGTGAAGGCAAGGCAGTCCTTGTCAAATATCATTGGGAACCGCTACAAGGTATTAAAAATTTAACACAAAAAGAAGCAGAGGAAATCCAACAGAAAAATTTCAATCATGCTACACAAGATTTATATGATGCTATCGAACGTGGAGACTTCCCCGAATGGGAGCTACATGTTCAAATTATGGAGGATGGTTCACACCCTGAGCTTGATTTTGATCCATTGGATGATACAAAGCTTTGGCCAAACGATCAATTTCCATGGTATCCAGTTGGCAAAATGGTGTTAAACAAAAACCCTGAAGACTATTTTGCTGAGGTGGAACAGGCTACTTTCGGGACAGGGGTGCTAGTTGATGGCTTAGACTTCTCTGATGATAAAATGTTGCAAGGTCGTACTTTCTCTTATTCTGATACACAACGCCATCGTGTAGGCGCCAACTACTTACAGCTTCCAATTAATGCACCAAAAAAACGTGTAGCGACCAATCAACATGGTGGACAAATGATGTATAAGCGTGATTTGGCACCTGGACAAAATCCACATATTAATTATGAGCCATCCATGCTGAATGGATTAAAGGAAGCAACACAAGCTGGTAAAGAATATACACCATACATTGAAGGGAACCTTGTTCGTGAATCGATTGATCGTCAAAGTAATACGAAACAGGCTGGTGAAACCTATCGTAACTTTGAACAGTGGGAACGCGAAGAACTTCTTAAAAATTTAATACGTGATCTATCGGTCTGTCATGAGGATATTCAAAATGCCATGATTGCTTTGGCACAAGAAGCCGACGAAGAATATGGTCGCTTACTCAAGGAAGGTTTGCACAACGCTAAAAAAGATTCCTCTGCATCAAAACCACTTGGCAATATCAATGGTGATCAAGCACCTCAAGATGCCATGAATAAAGGACACGATGCTGAGCCCTATTAACGAAGCTAAAAAAGACATTACATTTTTTGTAATGTCTTTTACTTTATTGTTCATATGCCTTATACCAATGATAAGGTTGAATTTCCTTTAATGATTTAAATACCAATTCTCCATCTGCATTCGTAATCGCTGCCTTTACATTTTCTCCCCAATAAAAAAGTCTTTCCTGACAGACTCCACAGGGTGTCAGCACTACAAATTTAGATGTTTCATCTTCCCTAGCAACACAAATCGAATGCGTTACTTTTGTATTCAATTTATGTGCCTCTAAAATAGCACCTGTTTCCATACATAATTCAGTAGCAGCATTCATTACCTCGGGTGCGACACTTGTTAAAATTTGCCCATCCGCAGTATATAAGGCTGCAGCTCCTCCCCATCCAGTGGGATATCTTTTTTCTGCTAGTGCAACCGCAGCTTCATACAGTACTTTTTCAATATCCATATTTCCTCTCTCCCTATCATACATGCACACCTGGTAATATTTTCAACACCTTTTCCTGTGCGTCTAAAATTGCCTCTGTTCCTAATGGAATGGCTATATTCGTTGTTTCATGTCCGAACTTAAAACCTGCCACGACTGGTATTCCTAAATCTGTAAAATACTCCTTCATTAACAAATGAAGTGCTTCTTCATCAGATCCTGTCTGTGTAAATGAACCAATGACGACTCCTGCTAATTGCTCAAATTTCCTTGCTTGTTTTAAATGCTGAAGCATTGAGTCAATAACTGGTATTGTTTCATTTACATCCTCTATTAATAAAATCCTACCTTCAGTTCTTACTTCAAATTTGGTACCTAGTGTGCTGACAAGACGATAGAGATTTCCTCCGATCATTTCACCACGTGTGATGCCCCCAGCAATCGTTGTTAGCGGAGAAATTGCCTCTGTATACTGAATTTCCATAGGGGAAAATAGCTGTAAAAACATTTTTTTTGATAAATCATCCATCTTATTAGCTGACATCAGCATTGGCCCATGAAATGTCACCATATTGGCATACTCATTAATCGCACAATGTAAATATGTAACATCAGAAAAGCCCCAGAAAATCTTAGGATTTTCTTCTATTAAAGCATAATCAATTTTATCAGCAATTCTGGCAGAGCCATAGCCTCCCTTTACACAAAAGATTGCTTTCACTTCTGGGTTTTTTACCATCTCATGAAAATCAGCTAGTCTGATTTCATCACTTCCTGCCAAATATTCATGTTTTGCATGAATCGTATCACCCAGAATATAGCGAAGACCCAATTCGTCCAAAAAAGCTACTGCTTCTCCTAGTTTTTCAGGCTCTACAAGACTTGAAAGTGCAACAACACCGACTAAATCTCCCTTTTGTAAACATGGTACGGTACTTTTCACAGTTATTCCTCCTCTTGTTGTCCTTATTTTAGCATAGCAAAACTTCAGAGGCATTGATTATTGCTATACTGACTGCCTATAATTAACTTTACTATTCAATTAATAAAGGGGTTAAAGCATCTTGAAAATTCCACCATATATATTATTAGTACTCGCAACTCTTTTATGGGGTGGTAATTTTGTTATTGGACGTGCCGTTAGTGAAGATATTCCTCCCCTAACACTTGCCTTTTTACGCTGGTGCGTCGCATTTATTATCTTTTTTCCCATTGCATTTCACCAATTAAAACGTGAATGGCGGTTACTGAAAAGACATTGGTTTATTGTCATCATTCTTTCATTAACAGGTGTTACAGCATTTAACACACTTGTTTACATTGGATTACATTACACAACGTCCATTAATGCATCTTTAATGAACTCTTCTACGCCCATAATGATTTACATACTTTCCTTTATTTTTTTGAAGGAAAAACTATCAAAATATCAGTTAATAGGGACCGTTCTATCACTGAGTGGAGTTGCCTTTATTATAATGGGTGGCTCTTTTACAAGGATTGTCCATTTTACTTTCAACAAAGGGGATTTAATTGTAATCGCAGCAGTATTATGTTGGAGCATATATTCATTACTCATTAAACAATATGCAACTCGCTTACCAGGGCAGTCTACCTTTCTAGTGACGATTGGACTTGGGGCTATGATGTTATTTCCTTTTTCTCTCTATGAAACACTGTCTAGTGCAACAGCAATTCATTGGGAATGGTCAACCTTTGCTGCTATTTTATATGTTGGTATTTTTGCCTCTATCATTGCTTTTCTCTGCTGGAACAGTGGTGTTATACAGCTGGGAGCGAACAAAGCAAGTATTTATTTAAATTTCATTCCTGTTTTTGCCTCCATTTTTGCTGTTCTTTTTCTAAGTGAAAGATTGCACTCTTTTCAGCTTATAGGTGGACTAGCCGTTGTAGCAGGGGTTATTTTATCAGGAAAAATAAATAAGCAAAGACTTCAATCCTAAGAAGTCTTTGCTTATTTTTGCTAATTCGTACCACCATAAATTACTGTAACATTAGGATGGTTTAATAATTGGCTTGCTGGGAATTCTTCTGTAATATGACCACTTTTCAATTTCTCAATCGCCGCGAGCTTTTTTTCACCAAAGGCAATGAGGATGATTTCCTTTGCCTTCATTATGGAGTGAATGCCCATTGTAATGGCATGTGTTGGTACTTCAGACGGATCATCAAAATAAATAGCATTTTCTGTTCTTGTTGACTCTGTTAGCTCCACAATATTCGTCTTGGCATCAAACGATGCGCCTGGTTCATTAAAAGCAATATGTCCATTTACACCGATTCCTAGAAGCTGTAAATCAATGCCTCCTGCTTCTTCAATGCGCTTATCATATGCAGCACATTCTTCAACTAAATTGGCTGCCTGTCCATTTGGCAAATGGACATTTTTCGGCTGTATATCCACAAAATTAAATAAATTCTCATGCATAAATGTAAAGTAGCTTGCTGGACTTGATTGCTCAATGCCAACATACTCATCCAAGTTAAAAGTTTGTACTTCCTTAAAAGATAAATGGCCAGCTTGGTGTCGTGCCACTAATTCTTTATACATGCCTACAGGTGATCCACCAGTTGCTAAACCTAAAACACTATCAGGTTTCTCTTGTATTTGTTTTGAGAAAATAGTAGCTGCCACTTCACTCATTTCCTCATATGTATTCACTTCTATCCATTTCATTCTTTATACGATACCTACCTTACCATTAATATTATTAACTAATATGTAAAATATTTCACTTTATAGTAGCTAATATATTAATCTTACTAGTTATTTAGCTATTTTTCTATCATTTCCTACTTCAGTTTATGCGTGTAATCTAAGACTATTTCGGTTATGTTATTAATAAGGAAGTGAGGCGATTTTATGAATGAACAGATTCAGCACTATTTACAGTATATTCAATTTCAAGGAACGTTAGAGCCATCTATTCAACTACTTGGACAACTACAAACTAAACATCTATTAACCATTCCCTATGAAAATTTAGATGTTGCCTTGAATCGTGGTATCTCCTTCGCTATTCCTGATATATTTAAGAAAATAATTATTGATAAACGTGGTGGCAATTGTTTTGAATTAAATATCTTATTCAGCTGGCTTCTACGAGAGCTTGGCTTTTCTGTCACCAATCGTTATGCCCAGTTTTGGCGCAACGTAGCGGAAAATACCCCTCCAGAGGAAATTCCTATGCATCAATTATTACTAGTAAATATGAGTGGACAATACTATATCTCGGATGTAGGTGTCGGTGCATTAGCACCCTGTAAACCAGTGCCACTGATTGCTGGCTATCAACACCGTGAAGGTAAAGAGTTATATAAAATAGATTATGATGAAGCGAATGGTTGGATGCTGTTGGAACAAGCTAAACATAGTTGGCGTTTGCTTTATAGTTTTCACGACGATGCCAATGATGCAAAATTTGCACCACGACTTTCCAAGCAAAAAAATAAAATTGCTATGATTCGAACCATTGGTGGCCGTCATACCATGATGAACAACGAATTTAGAATTTATGAAGGACAATCCTTAACTACCTATACAACAAACACTGAGAAGGAATGGCTGCAAGCTCTACAGCGTTTTTTTCATATCTCTGTACAATAATAAGGAAAGCAAGTCCATCAGTGGCTTGCTTTCCTTTCACATTATTTCATTGTCCTATTGAGCAATTCAAACACAACTATGTCATTGTGTAGCTCTTTAACTAAACCTATATCATCTACAAAGTAATAAGTTTTCACTACATCACTAAATTCTGACCTTTTCTCGACTATAACCACACCCGTATATTGCACATCACCAGCTTGTACCGTACCATCAGTAGATTTTACAGTTACTCGTTCCCCTGCAGAAACCCCTGGATCATCTTCATGTAAAACAACACCTATTCTAAGTGGAAGTTCTATATATAAATCATAATGTGTGTTAGCTTCACTAGAAATTGCTTGTCCGTATGCACGATCATGACCATATAAAAGCTCATCAGAGATAGTTTGTCCTGTACTTACATTTTTGACTGTCCATACATCATTTTTACCGTCGTGTTGCTGAAATTGATAGTTTAAAGTATAACGCTTATTGTCACTTAAAGAATAATAGGCATACGTATATTCAAATGCGGGGTCCCTTAGCAAGTTAGGTTTAGAAAGAGTCATTGCTCTCGCTAAAAACGCTGAGAAATGGGCGCGTGTAACAGGATCATTAGGTTTAAACGAACCATTCTCATAGCCCCTTACTAAATGATTATGGGCCAGTGTTAAAATTTCTTTATAACCTGGCGTCTGCTTACTCACATCTGTAAAATAATAAGGATCTGAACCTTTTAATTGAAAGGCCCTATTTAGCATAATCGCCATTTCCCCCCTAGTAAGCGGTGCATCTGGATGAAATTTATGGGCAGTATCAAATATACCTTTATTTTGCACAGCCGCAATTTCTTTATAAAATTTATGAGTGGTTGTTACATCTTGATAGTTTGGATTTTGCACATGGATCGTGTTTAATCCTAAAGCACGTGTTAGCATTACAGCTACCTGTGCTTTCGTAATATAATCATTCGGCTTGAACAAGTTATTCGAATACCCTTTCGCAATATCCTGTTCTACTAAATAATGAATTTCCGTCGTTAATGTATCATCCGTTAGATCGATAAAGCTGGCTGCCTGCACTTCCTTCGGTAATATACCAATTGTTATCAGGATCAAACATACTAGCTTCAATATGTTCTTCACATTATCCCTCCTCCTTCGATTCTATACCCATAAAGACGTACCCATATGCTTAAAATGAAAAAAGCCTCTATTAAAAGAGACTTTATTCGTTATTTTTATATTGAATTAATCCAATCCCTATTCCAGTCGGATCGACCAAATAAGCTAGATAGAAATCATCAAACGCCATTTTGTCACGCAAAATAGTAGCACCATTGTGTTTTGCCTGTGCAATGACTTCGTCAATTGCATCCACTTCAATTTGAATTCTTGTACCATGCGGAAAATCGCTTGGTCCTTTACCAATGCCACCATTAATTCCAGCTTTGTCTTTATTCCCAGTCATAACTGCCCAATAATCCCACTTTGGAGCTGCCACCTCCCAGCCAAACACTTTACTATAAAAAGCTGCCGCTTTCTCCGGTTCCTGACTATTTAATTCAAAGCCAATCACTTTTCCCATACATATACCCCCTCATTTTTAGCATAACAAATAATTCAACAATTAATTGGAATTCCCTTCCTGCAACTTTAGAAATTTGACAATATTCCAAATAAAAAATTTATGTATTTAATTAGTTAGAAAATTATGTATAATTAAATTAGAACGATTGTTCAAATCATTAAAGGAGTACAACATTGAGTAAAAGACGCTATGACAGTGACAAGGCAAAGATTGAGATTATCAAACATGCCATCCAATTATTTTCTCAACATGGCTATAATCAGACATCTGTTGGTGATATTTCGAAAGCCTCTGGTTATAGTAAAGGACATATTTATTATCATTTCGAAAATAAAGAAAAGTTATTTGTGCTTTTGGCGCAGCAATCGATGAAAAATTGGCATGACAAATGGTTGCAACAAGAATCTTCATACACCACATCCACAGATAAATTGTATGGTATGGCCATGCATGTCCTCTATGAGTATCAAACACCCTTACTAAAGTCAGGTCAGGAACTGGCATCTAATCCCAAATCAAGTCCTGATTCAATACAACAGTTATACAATTTAGCTATTACGCCAATGAATGCTTATCGAGCAATTCTTCAAGAGGGCATCGACCAAAACGAATTTGTTCATGGCAATGTAGATACATGGACCGTCTTACTTGGCACATGGCTAGGTGGATTATGTCAGCTGACCAATACTCATAACTTGAAATCATTAGAACCACTCTTTCAACAGGCAATAACGATTTTCTTAAAAGAAATTAAAAAAGGTGGGGTTTAAATGAAAGTAGGTTTAATAGGTGATAGCTTAACAGAAGGTCGTCCAGGCGTTTCATTTTATGATCTCTTGAAACATCAATATCCCCATATTTCATTCGATAATCTTGGAAATCCAGGCGAGACGATTAAAAGTTTATTTACTCGCTTGGAAAAAATGCCGCTCCAATCTTCCTATGATCTCCTTATTCTTTGGATAGGCGTCAATGACGTCTATTCAAAATTATTAAAGGTGCAAGCACAGCCTGTGGCGAAGGATCACTTTGAATTCGAAGAGTACTGCCTTAAGGTATTAGAGAAAGCACATGACGCTTCCAAAAATGTTGTATTAGTATCTCCAGCATTAGTAGGAGAAGATCTTCAAAATCCCTCTAACAAAGAAATAACACAATTAACGTCTGTTATGGAGTCTATTTCATTGAAATCTGGCAATGTTTATTTTGTAAATATGCAAAATCTCTTTAAAGAGCATTTAGAACATTTGGAGTGCTCAGGCTTTATTAATACGAATGTAATAAGAGTCCTACTGGATGTTTTATTTTACAAAAGTCCTTTACGTATCGATAAATTATCTCAAAAAAGAGGGCTACATGTAACTTTAGATGGTGTTCATTTGAATAGTAAAGGTGCTGATTTAGTGGCACAGCAATATAGCTCTATCATTGAACTTTATAAAGTCGAAGGAGACAAAATCGGGAGGTCCTAAAGATGAGGAAGATTGCTGTTGTTACTGGCGGTGTTTCAGGGATAGGAAAGGCTATTTGCCAAGAATTAATTGCTCGAGAAATATTTGTCATTATTGCTGATATTCAAGATCATGAGGGTCGTGTGTTAGAAGCAGAGTTAAATAAGGATATCGCCCATGTAAAATTTGTACATTTAAATGTAACCGATTATAAAAATGTAGCTTCTGTCATTCATGATGTATTTGAAGAATTTCACCGTATAGATTACCTGTTTAATAATGCTGGTATCGCTATGTATGGGGAGATGGGTGAAATGACTATTGAGGATTGGAAGGAAATTATGGCCATTAATTTATGGGGTGTCATTTATGGGACTCAAATAGGCTACCCACTTATGAAAAAACAAGGTTTTGGTCATATCGTCAATACCTCCTCTGCTGCAGGGTTAGGACCTTCTCCTTTTTCTACTGCATACGCTACTACCAAACATGCTGTTATAGGACTAACAACCTCTCTACACTATGAGGCTGAGGAATTCGGGATTAAGGTGAGTACTTTATGTCCAACGTTTGTGGATACACCAATTTTCGATAATGCAAAGGCGATTCATATGGATAAATCCATTATCACCAAACAATTAAAGCAGCAAAAAATGATCTCACCTCAGCGAATTGCAAAAATGGCTATAGAGGGTGTTCATCAAAATAAGCCTATCATTTGTCCAATGCCAATGCGCAAAACACTGGATGTTGTTTTTACTATTTTTCCTTTTTTACACAAAGCGTTAATGAGAATGGTTTGTAAAGTGAGTCGTAATGCACGTTTAACCTAATGTTTCACAAGGCTCCCTACTAATGGGAGCCTTGCTTATTTTATAATACGACACCATCGCTCATTTTAATAATACGATCTGTATATGCCAACATTTCTTCATCATGCGTCACTAATAATGTTGTTATATTTAAAGTTTTTGTTAATGTTCTTAATAACAACATAATCTCTTTAGAGCGCTGTGAATCTAAACTAGCCGTTGGTTCATCAGCAAACAATACTTTCGGTTGATGAATAATAGCACGTGCAATTGCTACACGTTGCTTCTCTCCCCCTGACAAGGAGGAAGGATAGGCAGTTTTACGATGTTCCATTCCAACTAACTCCAATAGCCGATTGACTTCATATTTCTGTTCATTCTTTTTTAATGGAGATTCAGCTACATCTAGCATTAATAGCAATTGTTCCTCCACTGTCAAAAATGGAACGAGATGTGCAAATTGAAAAACAAAACCGAATTTACTTGCACGTAATTTTCGTACCTGGTCGGTTTTCATCGTCGTAAGATTCTGCTCTTCAAATAACACTTGCCCATCTGTTGCGGGTTGTAGTCCTGCAGCGATCGTTAATAATGTACTTTTCCCAGAGCCAGAAGCACCTACCAATGCTGTAATCTCTCCTTCATTTAAAGAAAGATTGATGCCCTTTAAGATCTCTTCCTCGACTTCACCATTCTTAAACGTTTTTCGTACTTCATCAATTGTAAATAACGTCATGATTAAGCCTCCCCTTGCTGTATTGCTTGTAACGGTTCAATTTTTTTAATTTGCATTCCTGACAAGGTTGCACCAATAAAGCCTATGAGTAGGAATACAACGGATAACTGTGTTGTAGTGCCTATTGTTAAAGTGAATGGCATCCCCTTAGGAGAAATTATATTAAATAGCTGGCTAAGGCTGACAGATACCACAAGTGAAAAGATTGTAATAATAGCCATCTGTGTCCAGATCATTTTAAATAGCTTACTTGTTTTTAATCCAATCGCTTTTAAAATGCCATACAAGCCAATTTTTTGCACATTCATCATATAGAAGAAAATAGCAAACAACATCCCACTAATGACAACTAAGAACCATATAATCATATTTAAAGATAATTGTTCCGCATTATAACTAGGGATAGTATTGAGAAACTCTTTATTGCTATATGCTTGCAATCCCTTAATATCATTCGGCTCACTATTTGGTACAAAAATTAATTGTTTATCAGCTACCCGATACATCTCCTGATAAGCCTCTTCACTAATATAAGCAACGGGAGCATGGCTATATTTTTTTTGCTCTACAAAACCTTTTACAATGAACTTTCCACTGTATTGATTATTCGTTAATATATCTCCAACTTGTATTCCTTTATCTTGTAGTGAGCTATCCAAAAGCACCTCGTCTTGATGCACATTGCTAAAAAGTGTAGATTCCGTTGATGTCACAAAGGCTACACTTTGTTGTTTATCATCCTGATCATTTAAAAAGCCCATCTGGATCGAAAAAGCTACTGCCTCTTTTTCTTTACTTATGACTTTCTGTTGCAGGTCGCTATCGATTCTTGAAAGATTAAACGTGCCATCCGCATCCTCAGCCATATAAAATTGTCCCTTCGGTAAATCCTTAATTAAAGCTGCATTATCCTGTGACAGACCATTTGCTAAACCCGAGATAATAAACGTTAAAAAACTAACTAGGAAGATAATGGAGCCCAAGATTAAAAACCGTACTTTATTCTTCTTCATTTCTTTCCAGGCAAGATTCATCACTAACCCCTCCATTTCTTTGATTACTCCTAGCTTAAAATTGTTAAATGAACAGAGCATGAACTAATCGTTAAAATGTAGTGATTATATAAAAAGCCACTCTATAAAGGCATTTTTATCCCATAGAGTGGCATCTTTTTTGAATCTTATTTATCTTTACTTACTAAAATCCCTCGCCTTGAATGAATTGATATTTTTGATTTCTAATCACGGTCTTAATATTTTATACGAACTGTGAATTTCAATTGTAGTATGAATATAGGATCTAAAATAACTCTTAAAGAATTTCAATACCTTTTCATCTTCATTTCTTACATCAAAACAAGCATACGGTATATTTAGTTGAATTTGATTTTTAATAACCTCGCCCAGTAACGGTCTTAAAATATAATGATTTCTTCTATCTTCTTTAATAAAGAGGGAAGTAATAAATAAATGTTCATTATTCACATTTGTACTTAATATCCACCCGATGATTTCCTCTTTGTAGTAAACCCAAAAACTCGTTTGTGGACTAGCTTCACCAAATTGAAAATCCTCTAAGGGTGATAAATGCTTAGGATACCAATCAACATTGCGTAACGACTCCAGTTCCGCTTCATGAATTTGATTCAACTCTTTAACAGAGATGTCTTCTGGAAATGTGTTTTTTTCGATCCATTTTTCTTTGCTCATATCTTTCACATTAATCATAAAGTGAGTTTTGTCTAAAATTGGTGGAGTCCACGATTGCTTTCTTAATGTGTATTTTACATTCGGACTAGTTTCAGGAAAAACATTTGTATATAAAACATTTGTGCCTTTTGATTTTAGTTCTTTTTCGGCAAACTTTAGTAGTTTTTCTTCTATGTTTTTATTTTTAAACTTATCTCTAACATTTACAGAGTAGACGACGCCCATTCTGTCTAACTCTTTGTATTCCGCCAATATTGCTCCGAGAACTTCACTATTTTTATCAACTGAAACGCCTAGGACAAACGAGTCATTGTTTAGGTCATTAAATAAAAAGTCACCTTTAATATTTTTAAAATGCAGTAATACTTCATTAACTTGGGTTTCATTTATTCTTTGGATTAGCATGATTTTTACCTTCTTAATGAAAATAGTCTATTTTATTTGAGGTTTAGTAAAAAAGGGAAATGGATCACCTCGATAAGTGATCCATTCCAACTAAGGATTTACTTAAGGTCCCTCATTTCCAGTACCTTTAACACTTTTTATATAAGACGCTGGTTTTTCTGCAGTTGCTTTTATACGGATATGAATATATTGCGAAGTATTAGCTGGAATCTCAATATAAGTAACACCAGTTTTAGTTGTAGCAGTTGACCATTCTGCTGCATTATCTGCTGCAGTGTCGTTGTTATCAACAAAGTATTCATATGTCATCCCAGAAGTTAAGCCGGTTAATTTTGTATAACCTGCTGCGTTAGATGGTATTGGAGTCGCATTTGGAGCAGCAGCAGGCTTTATATCGCTTAATTCAATTTGTAAATCCTGTACATCATTTGCTGGTTGCCCTCCTGCTGAAGCTATACGAATATGAACAAATTGACCCGCATTTATCGAAATATTATCAATTTCTGTTGTTCCTGATAGGGGGAGTAATGTTGCGCCTGCCCAGTCTGTGCTAATAGATGTAGTAGCATTACTATCTATTATATATTCATACGTCACACCATCTGTTAATCCTGTCAGTTTCATTGTTCCTGCATTCGTTCCTTGTGCTTTCATTGCATTAGGTGCAGTAATTGGATTTACAATTGTTAATGGTATATTCGTTATATTTATTGTTTTTGCATCAGAATAGACTGTTTCATTCACAAATTCTTTTTGAGGCTTCGCTTTATTCAAAGCAGCGTCTTTTAAAGAAATATTGTTACCATTTGCACTCATCGTGATGGTTGTATTTTGTTCAATTTTTGATACGGTTGTTGCACCTAACGTGACAGTTACGGTATTTCCTAAAAGTTCAAAGGTATCATCATTAGCAAAAGCAAACGTAGAATTTGTTTGATTACTTAAAGTAAAATCATTCGCTAAATCAATTAGATTAGCCAAACCAAGATTTACATCCTCTGAGAAGATAATCGTTAACTGATCCCCTACATCTACACCGTTAGAACCCTTATCTATGAAGCCTGAACTAATAATAACTGGTGCAGCCTGATCAACTGCTGTCACATGAATCCCAGCTATATTCACTCCATTGATATCTATGATAGATTCATTTGGATTTTGAATAACCTCTGGTGTGAAGTGAGTACCAACCATTGGTTCCACTCTAATTGTAATATATTTGTTTTCACCTTGTGTATATAATGGATTAGGATTACCATTGCTAAGCAGTGGCGTTCTTCCATTTTTGTCTGTTACTTTTATAGATTCTACAGTAAAGCCAGGGACTGTAAATGAATCCTTAGTTACTGTCGTGGGATCAATATTTGCTGAAAATTTTAGGCGAATGGTTTCCATTTTTCCATCTTGTGAGCTGACCCCATCTTTACCATCTATCGTAACCGTTTCTAGCAATGGGTTATTTACTATTGTATTAGCAACTACTTGTCCAATCTTTTTTGCGATTTTACCTGCTGACGTTCTTTCTACTACAACAACTACCTTACCAGCAGCTGATGAAATTTTACCATCAGGCGGAAGTGTTTCCCAAGAAGATACATCAGCATTTAATGATGGCTTTCCAGCGTCTGCTGCATTCGCATCATCAAAAACTTTAAAAGCAAACTCATTACCTAAATCTACAGGTTCACCAACTGTAATATTTATTTTATCGTTACTGAATGGATCGTCCACTGCCGTAACAGCTAATGGGCTTAAAGATCCGATGCTAACTCGTGTTCTTAAACTCTCTGCATATTGAGTACCATTGTCTGTTACTTTTATAATCGCTACATCAATTTCAGACATCCCATTAGCAAAACCAGAGGAAATCGCAATTGATTTTTCACCATTTCCGTCAGGAAGTATACCCCATTCTAATTGATTGCCTGAAACATCGTATACAGAAATCATATAATCACCTATTGGGGAAGGGAGTTTAACTGTCACTTTGTCTGCCCCAGTAGCATTGTCAGTAACAGTAATATCACTAACTGCTGGCGCATTCGGGAAAGTCGTTGGTACTCCTTTTTCGGCTCTTGTGCTTTCTGTTTTTCCGTTTTCTTTAACTGTTACATAGACTTTATCAAGTCCTAGAGGAAATCCTCCTAGAATCTCTACTATACTAAGTGCAGTTGACGTTGTTACTGAAAAGCTTCCAAGGATATTTCCATTTGTACTTGCATCATACACTTTAATTAATGAACCTACTTGTAATGAAGGTAAAGCAATCATATCCTTGCCTGCTGTCGCGTAATTAACCAATTGTATGTGTGAAGGAGCTTGTGATTGATTTGAACTTTGAACATATACCGTCGTTGATAAACTTGCTGGTATGTTCCCACTTGCTGCATACCGTACTTCATAGTTTCCTGCACCTAAGCCAATAATTTCTGTTGCTAATAAAGGTACATTCGTCCAACTTGTGTCTGTAACTAGTTTATATTGATATTTCTTACTTGCATTTAAACCTGTAATCTTACCATCATTTCCTACTAAAGTTGGAGAAACCCCTTGTAAACCCTTTGGTGCTGATGGTGCTACGGGAACTGTTGTATCAATAGACCCGCTACCTGAGTTATCAGATGACGTATCGGATAAATCTGGGTTTTTTGTTCCAGCAACTCGTTCGACATTGCCTTTTACAGAATTATAATTTTGAATTATATCAGCAGGTTTTGAACCTGTTGGAATAACAAGGTTGCCAATTTTGGTTTCTGTTCCTATTGTAACTTTTGTTTCTCTATTAAGTGTTTCAAGATTATTTACTCGACCGATTGTTTGCAGATTTACATTTGCACTTGTCATAAGAGATAGATTAACAATGTCACTTTTACCAGATAATTTAACCTCACCTGTAGTTGTTACTTGTAAAGAAGTTACATTTGAGTTAATGACAACGTCAGTAGCTCCCTGGACAATCAATACTTTAGGAAGCACCACTGAACTTCCAGCAGTTAATATTGCATTGCTATTAACAACAATCTCTCCCACTGTAGATGCTCCAGATGTTTTCGATAGGAAAATAACATCAGCATTTTTATCGACACCCACATCACCCAATTGAAATTCACTGAAAACTACTCTTCCTCTTACTTTAGTTTCATTCGCAGCTATAGGTAAGTTATTCATAGATGCAACCTTTGCTCCAAAAGATTTATATGCATTAGTTTGATTTGCTAGTTGCAAAGTATCATCAATCGTCGTTTTACCTTCCACTTTCAAGAATTCAGAGTAGAAAGAATTCTCAACGCCTTTACCCACATGTAAATCGCCTTTAATGGTGATATTCTTCATTGTGATGTAATCGCTATTTACAATGACAGTAGAATCGATAGTTGCACCTTTTCCATCAAACACAGCATGATTTACATAGGGGTTATTAGTATCAGTACTTGGTGTACCTTTTGCAGTTAATTCAATAGATTGTATTTGTTCAATTTTATTCTCTTTTATAGTTAGTTTTAAGTTGGCACCTTTTAATGTCGCTAGATTACTCGGATTAATCCATTTCTTTTGATCATCTGAAAGTGTATATGTACCTTCAGAAGTCACCAGTGTCTCATCTGTAATATTGGAGATCGTCTCATTCAAATGAACAGGAACAGGTGTTATTTTGTTTTCACTACGGTAAATTAACGCTGCTAGTTGTCCACGAGTCACACTTTTATTAGGCGAAAATGTTGTTGGGGTTGTTCCGGATGTGATTTCATTTTCAATCAATACCCCAACATAATTATTAAACCAATCATCTTGACTCACATCTGTAAAGTTTATTTTTCGTTGAGAATTTTCTGATTTTAAATCATAGGCTAATGAGATAATTTTTGCCATCTGTGCACGAGTCACAGGATCATTCGGTCTGTATTCACCTTCAGATCCCACAATAATTCCTTTATCGGCTAATGCAGCAATATATTTATAGAAACTATGCTTTTCAGAGACATCTTTAAATCCTGGGTTCTTAATATTAGTTGTATCTAAATCTAATGCAAGTGCGATGATTTTTGCAGCATGGGCGCGAGTTAAAGGTTCGTTTGGACGGAAAGTACCATCTTCATAGCCACTTATAATATTACGTGCATGTAAACTATTTACTGCTTCATAAAAGTATGCATTTGACTGTACATCTTTGAATTTAGTTGCAGCTGCGTTAGCATTTGGTATCACTGTCACTAAACTACCTACCACAACAGATGCTGTAACTGTAGATGCTATTATCTTGTTAAAATTTTTATTCTTTTTTTTCATAATCTCACATTCTTTCCCTCATTATTGATGGTGACTTATTTACTAATAAATAGTAATTTATGATATATCTTTTTGCATATTTTTTTAAATTGGAATATCTCCCTTTCTTATTATAATTCCACAATGGTTTTTGGGTAGTTATTACCAAATATTTTAGATATATCCTTTTTTACTTTCCATTTTAGAGAAATTAGTCTACCTATCATACAAATGTGGTAAAAATATTTTATAATAAATAGTAAAATTAATATATATAAATTTTCAATTAATAGAACAAAAATTTTAGTTCAACTTCATGCATGACCCATACGTTGTGATTGATGTTTTCATGTTTCATCGATACAAAACATATCTTAATGCCACTTGTTTCTAAGTGAAGGAAGAAACTAAACTCTGTCTTGTCATTTTCTGCTTTTAAGAGGCAAGTACACATTAATTTATCAGTTAACGTTACCATAATGAACGTAGATTATATTAAATAACTTTAGTTTGCTAATACAGCGCAAAATATAGCTGCTGTAAAGGCAAAAATATGACCCATTCAGTCCCCCGCTCCTTTATCTATGTTTATATACTTTCTATAATTTTTTACAACAAAAAAAGAACCCCTGATATATCAAGGATTCTTCGTTGTAATTGATACCGGTGGTCGGGGTCGAACCGACACTCCAAAGGAACACGATTTTGAGTCGTGCGCGTCTGCCAATTCCGCCACACCGGCATAATGGAGATAAAAAAAATCGGATAAACCGATTAACAGTTAAAATATGGAGGCGGCAACCGGATTTGAACCGGTGATAAGGGTGTTGCAGACCCGTGCCTTACCACTTGGCTATGCCGCCGTCATACATGGAGCGGAAGACGAGGTTCGAACTCGCGACCCCCACCTTGGCAAGGTGGTGTTCTACCACTGAACTACTTCCGCAAAAATGGCTGGGGTACTAGGATTCGAACCTAGGCATGACGGAATCAAAATCCGTTGCCTTACCGCTTGGCTATACCCCAACAATGGGGCGACTGATGGGAATCGAACCCACGAATGCCGGAACCACAATCCGGTGCGTTAACCACTTCGCCACAATCGCCATTGTATTATGATGTTTATTAATTTTATATGAGATGGGGCGACTGATGGGAATCGAACCCACGAATGCCGGAACCACAATCCGGTGCGTTAACCACTTCGCCACAATCGCCATAAAATTAATTGGCAGGGGCAGTAGGAATCGAACCCACACCAAAGGTTTTGGAGACCTCTATTCTACCGTTGAACTATGCCCCTATTTCAATAAAACTGGTGGAGGGGGACGGATTCGAACCGCCGAACCCTAAGGAGCGGATTTACAGTCCGCCGCGTTTAGCCACTTCGCTACCCCTCCGGGAAAATGGTGCCGGCTATAGGAATCGAACCCACGACCTACTGATTACAAGTCAGTTGCTCTACCTGCTGAGCTAAACCGGCAAAATATGGTGGGTCAGGACGGAATCGAACCGCCGACACTTAGAGCTTCAATCTAATGCTCTACCAACTGAGCTACTGACCCATATTTTTAAAAATGGCGGTCCCGACCGGGATCGAACCGGCGATCTCCTGCGTGACAGGCAGGCATGTTAACCGCTACACCACGGGACCATTTTGGTTGCGGGGGCCGGATTTGAACCAACGACCTTCGGGTTA